>Ga0209500_10001400_pt1 | contig 18146 bp, 11 predicted proteins | sample S_140212_EF_Meta_FD_187323 | JGI IMG/M metagenome (GOLD analysis project Ga0209500, IMG submission 187323) | Freshwater microbial communities from Lake Simoncouche, Canada to study carbon cycling - S_140212_EF_MetaG (SPAdes) (version 2) | ecosystem: Environmental > Aquatic > Freshwater > Lake ... | reverse complement strand
TAATAGAGGTCCACGTCCAGAAGGCGGCGGATTCAACAGAGGTCCACGTCCAGAAGGTGGCGGATACGATAGAGGTCCACGTCCAGAAGGTGGAGGATTCAACAGAGGTCCACGTCCAGAAGGTGGAGGATTTAATAGAGGACCACGTCCAGAAGGCGGCGGATTCAACAGAGGTCCACGTCCAGAAGGTGGCGGATACAATAGAGACAATCGTGGTGGGTTCAAATCAAAATTTTCAAATAATAAACCTGAAAATGCAGAGGATAAACCAGCAAAACCGTTGTCTAAGAAAAAACAATTTGATTTTGAAATTACAACTGGGTTTAAAGGAAGTAAAAAAGACTTTAAACAAGCAGGAGATAAATTGGCTTTAGGTAAAGAACTTGCCAGCAAAGAAATAAGATTAAACCGTTTTATTGCGAACAGTGGAATGTGCAGCAGAAGAGAGGCAGATTCGATGATTGAGCAAGGTTTGGTAAAAATAAATGGGGAGGTTGTAACTGAATTGGGTTGTAAAGTAATGCCGAGAGATGAGGTTAAAGTTGATGACAAACGAATTGTCCCGGAACAACCCGTTTATATTGTTTTAAATAAACCAAAAGGATATATTACAACTACAAGTGATCCAGAAGGCCGTGATACCGTTATTGATTTGATTGATTTACCTGGTAAAGAAAGAATTTATCCTGTAGGTCGTTTGGATAGAAATACAACGGGTGTTTTATTGCTAACAAATGATGGAGAATTTGCTCAAAAATTGACGCATCCTAGTTTTGAAATCAAGAAGGTTTACAGAGTTACACTTGATAAAAAACCTACCAAAGACCACATGTTGGCTTGGGTTGAAGGTGTGGATTTAGAAGATGGATTTATGTCTTTTGAACAAGTTGGATGGGTTGAAGAAGATGAGGAAACTATTTTAGGTGTAGAAATTCACAGCGGTAGAAACAGAATCGTTCGCAGAATGTTTGAACATTTTGGATATGAAGTTGTTGGGTTAGATAGGGTATTGTTTGGTGAGTTTGACAAGATAAAGTTAGGCAGAAGCAAATGGCGTTTCTTAACGGATAGAGAAATTGCTTATGTTGAAAGATTGAAGCGCAAAGAACCTAAAAAACCAGTTGATTTATCAAAAGTTGCCCCGGAAACTTGGGAATAAATCTTTAAAGAGTAAATTTGCTCTGTGAATATACTTTTATTAGGATCTGGTGGTAGAGAGCATGCTTTTTCGCGCGCGATAAACCAGAGTAAACATATTTCAAGATTATTTATTGCACCTGGCAACGCTGGGACTTCAAATTGCGGTGAAAATGTGGACCTAAATCCATTAAAATTGGACGAGGTTTATTCATTTTGTGTTGAAAATAAAATTGATTTGCTTATACCTGGAAACGAAGACCCATTGGTTGCGGGAATTGTTGATTTTATTGAGTCAAAAAATCTTGAGTTTGGAACTTCGATAAAGGTAGCTGGTCCGAATAAATTTTGTGCGCAATTAGAAGGAAGTAAAGATTTTGCGAAAGCATTTATGGTTAAAAATGCAATTCCAACAGCTTTATACAAAACTTTTGATGCAACGAATATTCACGAATCTGAAGAGTATTTAAAAACGTTAACCCCTCCTTACGTGTTGAAAGCCGATGGCTTGGCTGCGGGGAAAGGTGTTATCATTACCTCTAACTTTCAAGAGGCAGTAGATACTTTAAATGAAATGATTTTAGGGGGGATGTTTGGGTCTGCCTCAAAATCAGTAGTCATTGAAGAATTTTTAGACGGAATTGAAATTTCAGTATTCGCCATTGGCGATGGTGAAAATTATAGAATTTTGGCTTCTGCCAAAGATTACAAAAGAATTTTTGACGGCGATTTAGGTCCAAATACTGGTGGAATGGGCGCAATAAGTCCAGTGCCATTTGCCAACGAAGTTTTTATGTCGAAAGTTGAAAATGAAATCATTAAGCCCACTTTTGAAGGATTGAGGAAAGAAGGAAATCCATTTAAAGGATTTTTGTTTTTGGGATTGATGAATGTTGCGGGTCAGCCAAAAGTTATTGAATACAACGTAAGAATGGGAGATCCTGAAACTGAGGCCATTTTCCCTCGTTTAAAAACGGATATGGTTGACATGCTATTGGCCATTGCCGATGGTAAAGTAGATCAATTGGCGTTGGAAATCGACAAAAGAACAGCAGCTACAATATTTTTGGTTTCTGGAGGTTATCCAGGAGATATTGAAAAAGGCAAAACAATTCATATTGATGAACTTAAAACAAAAGAAAATCAATTTATTTACCATGCTGGAACAAAATTAGCCAACGGCGAAATTGTTACCAATGGCGGACGGGTAATAGCTGTAACTTCTTTAAATTCTGATATTAAATCGGCTTTGTCTGATTCAAATGAATTGGCCGAATTAATTAATTTTGATGGAAAATTCTATCGTAGAGATATTGGACTAGATTTGTTAACGTATGAAAATGAATGAATTTGATGACCAAATCAATAGGCGAATGAAACCGCCTGCAAGAAAAATGTTGAATTTATTCTTGAGAGGATTGTTGGTAGTCTTGCCAATTGCATTGACTGTGAGCTTATTGATATGGGTATTGCAAATTTTAGGTTCATTTTTACACCTCGATAAATTGAGTTTTGGTGCTGTATTTTTATATTTGATTTTGGGTATTGTTGCCATCACTTTTATTGGCAAATTCACAGAGGGTGTTGTTGCAAAGCAAATTTTGGAATTTCTTGAAGGAATTATTGAAAAAGCGCCTGGATTAAATTGGATTTTTGGAACAACCAAAGACATGACACAAGCTTTTGTTGGTGAAAATAAAAAATTTACAGTTGCAGTTAAAGTTGAAATTTCTGTCAATGTCTACAGAATTGGATTTTTAACTCAGAAGGATATGGAAGAATTTGGGATGCCTGGATTTTGTGCAGTCTATTTCCCGAATAGCTATGCTATATCAGGGGAAATCCTTGCTGTGCGAAAAGAAAAAGTTGTGAAATTAGATATTGATTCCAGTGATATTACCAAGTTTATTTTGAGTGGTGGCGTCACAGAAATGAAATAGTGCATTTCTTTGGGGATAATTTTTACAACAAACATTCGTTAATCTAATCATTCAAACCTTAATTCGCATGATATGATGTTTTTACTTAACATTTTACTACAAGCTGCTACTACAGCAGCGGTAAATGAACCATCTGCGGGTGGAAAAGCCCCAGCAACTATTGAGCATGTTTCTGCTCCAATATTGGAAATGATGGCCAAGGGTGGCTTTGTTATGGCGCTATTGGGCTTTTGCTTAATTTTATCTATTTACTTTATGGTGGAACGTTTGATTTACCTTAAAAATCGTGCTAAAATTGACGATAATATGATTAATGTAATCAAAGACAATCTAAGAGAGAATCGTCCAGATGCTGCTTTGGCATATTGCGATAGGGTTCCAACTGCCCAAGCTCAAATGATTTCTACCGGATTAAGATTTTTAGGTAGCAACATGAGAGAAATTGAAAGTGCTATGGAAACCAAAGCAAGTGTTGAATTGAGCGCGATGGAAAGTAATTTGACCTATTTAAGTTTGATTTCAAGAATTGCACCGATGTTGGGTTTCGTAGGAACCATTTGGGGTGTAATTAATATATTTTATTCAATTGCGCAATCTAACGATTTAAGTATTGCTTCTATTTCAGAAGGATTATATGTAAAAATGGTAGCGAGTTTCGCCGGTTTGTTAGTAGGTATCATTTCTTTCTTGGGATATCAGTTATTCATGAGGAGAATTGATAGGTTTGCTGAAAGATTACAAGAGCAAAGCTTGAATTTACTTGAAGTATTAACAAAGTCTAATATTTAAGGCTTATGAAACTCGGACGCCGTAAAAGGGAAGAGGCAGAAGTTGAATCATCGTCGCTAAGTGACATCATGTTTTTCTTGATGTTGTTTTTCTTGATTGCAAGTACCCTTGCAAATCCAAACGTAATTAAGATTATGTTGCCACAGGCAAAAACAACGTCAACAGTGCAAACAAAGCCATTTATTTTAACGGTAAAGTTTGATGAAAATGATGAAACAAAAACCAAAGTTCTATACTTTATTGACAGCGAAAAAGAACCTGTTGGATTAACTGATTTAACCAAAAGATTAACTACCAGAAGAGATCAATCTTTTGATGCTGCAAATCCTGACAATAGATTGAATGTGGTATTGCGTTTAGACAAATCATTGACCATTCAACAAATGGTAGATGTTATGGAAATTGGTGCCAATTTGGGTATTCGAATGGTTCTAGCAACCGACAAAACAAGACAATAATGAAAAAAAGGCTTATTTATATAGGCCTTTTTTTTTGGCTTTTATTTTCTACTCAATTCGTTAAAGCAAAAACAATAAGCATTGACTCATCAGATTTAGGTGATAATCAATTAGAAAATAGAATTACCAATCACCTTTCTATTGGCATTATGAAAGGTTTTTTAATGCCTCACCATGAAGATATGCAACAATTGTATGCCCATATTCAAGGGGTGCAACTTCAGTATTTATCTACGGATTTAGCGTGGGAAAGTAATAAAAAATTCAAAAATGGGGCTATTAAATATGCCCAAAGATTGGGTTTTGTGCTTTCTGCTTTTGATTTAGGTACAAATATTTCGGGTAATGCTTTTTCTGGTGGACTACTTATTTCTACAGATTTGATTAGTAATAAGGGTAATAAAATTGATTGGAGAAGTAGTTTAAAGTTTGCATTGGGTTTGGGATATTTAACTCAGAAATATGATGCAGTTGCAAACCCTGAAAATAGAGCCATAGGAAGTCACATCAATGGTTATATGCAAATAGGGTTGTCAGTTGAGAAAAATATCTCTAATAATTCAGTTGTTTTTTTAGAATTTGGATTGGCTCACTTTTCAAATGCATGTTGGAAATTTCCGAATTTGGGAGTGAATTTGCCTTATTTACAAGCGGGTTTGGCTTATCCGTTGAATTTATGTCCCTCAACAAAAAAAATAGACAAACAAAAACAGTTAAATCAACTATTGTCGTTATTGCCTTGGCGAAAATCAGTTTCAATCCGTTTGGGTAAAAAGGAAATCGATTTGGACGATGACAGGGAGTTTATAAATGGGGTTGTGGAATTTACAATTGAAAATTGGATAAGTAAAAGAAGTAATTTTAGGTATTCCATTTCCTATTTCCATGACAGAACTTACCAATTTAAGAAATTTGATAAAATGCCTAATTATAGTTTTGCTGGAACTTCTGAAATTACCGTTTCTGCTGGTTATGAAACCCGATTTGGCAAATTCGGTATCATCACAGATTTTGGCATTTACTTATATAAGCCGGATTTTAAGAAGAAAACAGCCTATTTCGAGGGAATTGGGTGTAGTTATGCAATTAATTCAAATTACAAAGCCGTAGTGCGCTTAAAAGCCAATAAAACCATTGCAGACTTTGCAGAGTTTGGATTGACTTACCTTTTTAATTAATGTGATTGCCAATGGTATATTTTAAATATACCCCGGTTGAAAAAGCAAATAGTTTGTCTTTAAGGTGGTAAATCGGTTCAATACGTATGTCAAGCGTAAGGTTCGATAAATTTGGCAATTGAATCATATTTTCATATTGGTAGCGCAACATGACAAATTCTCTGTTTCGAGCTTGTAAATAAGGTTTTCCTTGAAGTTCACTGGCAAATAATGGAGCGCCTAAAGGACTATAAAATTCGACGGCTTTGTAATATGTAGCTACAATCCTATGTTGTGAAAGATCTTTTTGCAAGAAGAAATAGGTAAGGTTTGTCATCGATCCTTGTCCATTTTTAAATGCATGACTCAACGTTGGAGATGGGTCGTTTGAAATAAGGTAAAAGGATTCAGCCTTAAAATGCTTCGATTTATCACTCAATCTTATTCCAAACGTTGCATTCATTGTTGTTTGTATTCTTTGAGGGATATTTAATGCTTCGCCACCTTGGTGATAAACCAACAACGATGATGGAAGAGAAATCGCCAATGGATATTTTGAGCTATCTATTAAATGGATATTTATCGTTTGACCGAATGATATAATTTCTTGTTGAGAAGTGGCAATTTTAGCAAACTGCCGCCAATCAACCCAGGTTTGGTAATTGAAAAGTTTGTTTTTGGCATAATATTGAAGTCCGTATTCTAAAGGTTTCGTAAATACATTTTCATAATTATAAACGGGTTCAATGAGGTAGTGATTTGAGTTGCCTAAAATGGTACCTGCAATTAATTGAGAGTTTTTTGTTTTATATTCAATATTAAAAATTGGCAATGTTTTACTTGGGAATTTATTGTCACCAAAATCGTATTGCACGAACAAACCTATGCTGCCAGATAAGTTTTGTGTAAAATATACTTTGCCGCCAAACCAAAATTGATTGCCAAAGAAAGTTTGACCCGGATTGTTGTTTTCGCCATATTCATTGTTTTTGGAATACATCAAATTTCCAAAGCTGAATCCACTTTTATTGATGCGTATTTCTTGATTTTGAGATTTGGAATTGTTTAATTTCTGATTATATAAAGAATCATATTCAGCAACAACAGTATCTTTAACAACAGTATCTATCGATCCATAATCGTATTGCGATTTCAAGTAAGTGGCATCACTTTGACGTTTAAAAATATAATTATCGAGCTGAGCCGCGGCAGAGTTAAGTCCCCCAAAAAGAAAAATGAAAACAATAAAATTATTCCTAGGGGTTAAAATCATATTACAAATAACTTAAAAACCGCGCAGTTTTCTATATTCTTTTCTAGCTTCGGTAATAAAAATGCTATTTGAATGATTTTCAATAATATTCTTATAGGTTTGAATGGCTTTTTCAGAATTCTTTAATTTGTACTGATAGAGGTTCCCTAGCGCAATGAGCGCATTGTCGACCAATATATCATGAGAAAAGGCAATGGCTAGTGTTTCATAGGTATCAACTGCTTTCTGGTAATTTTCTTGACTATCATAAATTTTTGCCTTCAGCAGTAATATTTCGTCTGTTAGACTATGACCTTGGAAGTCATTTCTAATTTTTTCGGCATAGAAAATGGCGCTGTCAAATCTGTTTTGCCTTTGAAAAAGTAAAGCTTTGGAATAAAGTTGAAGGGGGGTATAATTGCTGTCGGTGCCAACATTATCGGTAATGCACAATGCCAGCTCCATGGCATCATTGGAAATTAATTGGGTAGTTGCATCTTTCAATACATCCAATTGCATAGAGGCCCAATCATAATCGCCACGAAAGAAGCTTAATTCTGCACGGTAAAATTTGGCTTGTTGCCCTAAAGCTTCTTCAGAAAAATCTTTTTCAACTTGGGCTAGTAGCAATTCGCTTTTCCACATTTCATTGTTTGCGATTTCTGCTTTAGCCAAAGAAATTTTTGCATTCGCCAATACTTTTTTGTCGAGAGATGTGTTGTTCACATATTTCTGCAACATGGTAACTGCTTCTGTCGGATTGTTTTTCCGTTGGATATAAATGTTGGCTAAATTTTGTGCAATTGGCAGTGTTTCTGAAGATGGTCCATTTTCAATTTCGAACTTTGTTAATTCTAAAATTAGCTGGTTCCACTCTTCTGGTGGAGTGATTGATTTACTTAATATTTGATATTTTGTATTTAGATAATAAGACATTACCAAATTTGGGTCATGGCTATTTTGTCCTAGTTTGATGCAATAGTCAAAACACTTTAGTGCAATATCAAGTTCGTTGTTCGAGGCACATAAAATGCCTAAATCGAACAATCGTTTTCCATCTTCGTTGAGTTTAGAATCGATTGCCTTGGTAAATATGAACGCATTATTCCAATCTTGCTGTTTGATAAATGACCATTTTAGCCAATCATTTAGTGAATATACGTTTGGATTTTCTTGGATTTTGACAATGAGTAATTTTTGCAGCGCAATGAAGTCGGCGCTATCTGTAATGTTGGATTCGAAGACTTGTTTAAATTGCTCAAAGGGGATATTGCTTTGAATCATCAATGTTAAATACCTTTCCATTGCTTTGATTCGTTGCCCGTTTGTTAGGTATAAATTTGCCAATCGATTGGTAATATCAGAGGTAGATCCATACACATTTTCTCCCTCTTGAAGCAGTTTTATGGCGTAATCATTGAGATTATGTTGTTCAAATAAATCGGCTGCCAACATGAGGGTTCCATAATCATTTTTGATTTTTTCACTGATAAAATCAAAGAGTTTTTTACTTTCGTTTTCTGTAGTTTTATCTGTACTTAAAACCCAACATTCATCAACCATGTAATTCAACGGATCAGGCTGTTTTTTGGATTTTTTACGAATGAATTTTACTGCTTTTTTCTGGTTATTCGTTTTTACAAGACATTGAACATATCTGTCGTAATAAATTTGTTGATCTGGATTTTCAGAAGCCAAATCTTCATAAATGAAAGTTGCTTTTTCATATTCATTTTGTTCGAATAAATTATTTGCCAATTCACTTTTATTCTGTGAAGAAGCAATATTTGCCCAAAAAATGAGCGGAACAAAAAGAATATGGAATTTGAAATTCATTAATTTTGGCTAAAATAGTCAGAAGGGTCTATTTGTCTTTCAATCATGTTTTTATAAATACCGTTTTCAATAGTCATTAGATCATGGTGGTTTCCATTTTCAATAATTTTACCACTTCTGATGACAAGAATATTGTCGGCATAGCGAATTGTGCTTAGTCTGTGTGCAATAACAATCGAAGTTCTGTTTTTCATCAATTCTGCCAATGCTTTTTGAACTTCAAATTCGCTTTCTGAATCAAGTGCAGAAGTCGCTTCGTCGAGAATTAATATTTTAGGATTTCTGATTATGGCCCTTGCAATTGCAATTCTTTGTTTTTGTCCACCAGATAGTTTCATACCTCTGTCGCCAACAAGGGTTTCGAATTTTTCAGGAAATTCATTGATAAAGTTAATTGCATTTGCTTTGGTTGCTGCTTCAATTACTTCTTCCATGGTTGCATCTGGATTTCCGTAAAGGATATTCTCGTAAATGCTACCACCAAAAAGGACAACTTCTTGCGGTACATAGGCAAAGTTTTTTCTGTAGTCGATTAAACTTATATCGTTGATATTTGAATTTCCAAGGTTGATTTTCCCATTTGTAGGTTTATAAAATTGGTAAATTAAACTTGCGATTGTGCTTTTTCCAGAACCACTTGGGCCAACCAATGCAATTGTTTTTCCTGGCTCTAAGGTTAATGAAATGTCTTTTAAAACTAGGTTATCTGGTCTTGAGGGATATGAGAATTCAATATTTTCAAACTTGATTGGTTGATTAAAATCAGGAGCATTGTTTGAGTTATTCGACTCAATTGGCATTTCAATAATATCAAGTACTCTTTCAACTGCGCCTAGGGTTTTTTGAATTTGTACGAATTGTTCAGCCATTCCACCGATGCTTCCTCCAACAAATGCTGTTAACAGCATAAAGTTAAATAATTCTCCAATACCTAATTCGCCGGCTTGGACGAGTCCAAGTCCCTTAAAAATCAAAAACACAATACTTCCAAAAAGGCAAACTATAATAAATGAACTAAAAGCGCCTCTCCAATACCCTCTAATTACGCTTTCTTTTTGAAGTGTAAATGCATTTTTTATGTAGCGCGTATGTTCGAAAAGTTCGTTTGTATAGGCTTTTACATTGATTATTCCTGTAATTGATTCTTCAACAATAATATTATTTTGGGCTGTTAAGTCTTGTACCTCCCTTGAAATTTTACGAATAAATTTCCCAAAAATCAGTGCCACAACAATAATTACTGGAACGGTAGCCAACATGTAAACCGCAAGTTGCGGTGAAGTTTTGAAAATTAAAATAACACCTCCAATCATGACTAATATTTGCCTGATAAACATGGCGATATTGGTAGTAAATGTATCTTGTATTTGAGAAATATCTGAACTAAAACGAGATAATAAATCGCCCACTCTGTTTTTTGAGTGAAAGTACATGTTCTGGCTAATAACAGATTTGAAAAGACTGGTTCGCAATGAGAAGGTCATATTTTCGGTAACCTTAACATATAAAGCAATTCTTAAAAAGCTGAATACCGCTTGAATGATAAAAAGATAAATAAACCAATTTGCAACTTGGGTAATTTTATCCATGGAGGGAGCCGTAGAAACCGAACCTTGTTTGTAAACGAATACTCCGTCCATCATATTCCCCAATAGTTTCGGAAATAAAATTGAGGCACCGGCTGTAATTGCTAAAAAAAGTGTTCCCAATAAAAATAGCCATTTATTGGTAGTAGAAATGTAGTTAAACAAGCGAAATGCGCGCTTAATTGCGCCCATGCTTATTTTGGTTTTTGGAATATCTCTGTCTTCAAATCGTCGTGATGCCATATTTTAAAAAAAACAAATTTCGGTGTTTATTTCTATTCGTGGGGGGAATTGATAAAAAAGTTGTTTTAAATGAATGAAATATTCGATAAAAGCATGAGGGAAATATATAATTCATTTATAGATGTAATTTTCCCAAGGTATTGTTTGGTTTGCGATAAAATTATTTATGGACATGAACAATATTTGTGTTTAAAATGCGAGGGTGGCATTCCATTTGGATATTATAATTTGGGCACTGAAAACCCCGTTGAAAAAACTTTTTGGGGTCGTTGTAAGATAGATGTTGCAGGAGCTTATATAAAATATCGAAGCGATTCTAAATATGCTTCTTTGATTAAAAATATCAAATATGACGGTGGTATGATATTGGCAAACGATTTGGGCAATAGGTATGGAAATTGGCTAAAAAGCAATCATATTATTGATAACAATTTTGATTGTTTGGTTCCAGTTCCAATGCATCCGAAAAAATTAAAAAAAAGGGGGTACAATCAATCCGAAGAATTAGCCAAAGGTTTGTCTCTTTCTTTGGGTATACCCTTAGATTTGAATATTTTAAAGAGAGATATTGATGCGGAAAGTCAAACAAAAAAGAATCGATTTTCGCGTTGGGAGAATACCAAAGATTTATATGCATTGAATGAGCTAAATGACAATTACCGTCACATTGTTATTGTGGATGACGTAATTACAACAGGTTCAACTATTGAATCATGTGTTAGGGCAATTCATCAATTTAAGGATGTTAAAGTGAGTGTTCTTGCATTGGGATTCACTTTGTAGGCAAGGTCTAATTTGATGAGCGCCAATAAGAATGTTGCTAATATGAAATAGTTGATTAAATTTGTAATATTCGAGAAATTAAAATGAAAAAGATTTTATTTATGTTATTGGTGTTGACTATTGGCTTTTCCAAAGCTCAATATACGTCAATGAAAACAATTGGAATGCAAGTACCTCAGTACATGGCATCAGGTTCTACAACACGGTTACCGGTTTTTGCAAAATTGAGAATGGATGGTTTTACACCAAATTCAAGATATAAGTATATTGTTAAAATGATGAAATCATCTGAACTTTATACATACAGCAATACTGCAGTTGGCGCAGGAAGTGATTTGTATATTGACTCACAAGGCAACTTTAGGTATGCAACAACCACTGGTTTTACAACTACAGGTGGCTGCGATACTTTGAGTAGCGATATGATGGGTAATGTTGAAGCTTGGTTCTCTGTTGTGAATGATGGTGATTCGAGATTTACAGCTGGAAATAAATTGTATATGGCAGTTACAATTTTCGGGGTAAGCAATCCTAAGGATACAATGAGATATTTCTGCCAAGATTCAATTACAGTGTTGCAATGGAATACTACTTCAAATACAAATTCTGGAACAGCTGTTTGGGGTAAAAGCATGGCGTCGGCTAAAAGTTTTGCGGGATTATTTGATAATTTAAACGGATCTGGAAGGCCATTGTCAATTGCAAATATTGAAAATAGTTCTTATTCTGGTGCTTCTTATTCGAGCATAGTTAAATTTTTATCTGATAGTGTTGTTGGTAAATCTGGACGTTGGGGTACAATTATTCCAAACAATTTGGCTTCAGGTGTGAAGAGGATTGATAATTTATCAGCTTCTACTGGATTTTCAATTTACGCAAATACAGATACCAATGCAATTTGGGGTGTGAATAACAGAAATACAAAAAATCCTTCAGGTGGTGCAACTGCTCCTATTATATTTACCGTTGATGATGCTCCTATGATTGCTCCAAGAGTTGAATTTTGGGCAAGAACTTCAACCGTTGGTGAAGGTGCTGGTAAATTCAATGTTTATGTAACTAGAAAATATAGCAATTCAGATAACCAATCTGTAAGATTGTATGTTGTTGGTGGTACTGCTACTAAAGGTGCAAGCGCTGATTACGACGTGGCTGAACCTAAAGTAATTAAATTCAAACCAGGTTTGGCAATAAGCGACACTACGGTTATTACATTAAATGATGACAATATTGCTGAAGGTTCTGAAACAATAGTTTTGCGTTTAGATCAAGCTGCTAATTGTCTTATTGGAACTGAAGTTGCGCATACTGTGACTATTACAGACAATGATATTGCTAATATTTCTATTGTGCCGGCTAAGATTAAGGTGAAAGAAAGCGCTGGGACAGTTGGGATAAAAATCAAAATCGACAAAGCAGTTACCACTGCTTGCAAGTTGAAATTAATGGTAAAATTCAAATCCGATAGTACTTTTATTCCTGCAGAATTTTCTTTGAGCAGCAATAACAATGATACTACTTTCAATTTGGGTAAATCTACAGGTCCTGATTCTATTACAATCAAAGGAAAAGTATTTGACGATATCATGTCTGATAAAGATGATTCATTGATTGTTGTAGTAAGACAAATTACAGGTGGCGGTTTAATTTCTAAGGATTCTTTAGGAACAATTATCATTATGGATAATGATGGACCATCAACTGTTAAGTTTATAGGTTCTGGTATAACTGTAAAAGAGAATGTGGGTTCTGTAAATATCAAAATGCTTTTGGTTAATAGAAAAGATGCCGGTGGTGATTTTACTTTTAGACTATACACCGCAATGAGTACGGCGCAAAATCCTGGAGACTTTAAATTTAATCCAGCATCTAAGATTTTCAACGTTACTTCGACTTCATCTGACACTCTAAGTATCAGTATTCCAATTGTAGATGACAATATTTTCGAGGTTACTGAAAATATGAAATTTGGATTGGCTAATTTGTCTAATTTTTACATAGCTAAATCTGATACGTTTAATGTACTAATTAAAGATGATGATTATCCGATTTATCCTATTGGAAAAATCAATAAGCAAACCAATACAAATAAAACCGCCGATTCTTTGAATGTAAAATGTAGAATTTATGGTACTGTTTACGGTGTTAACTTGAAATCTACTGGTCTAGAATTCACTATGATGGATAACACAGGTGGAATTGGAGTTTTGTCAGCAACTAACAATTTTGGTTACAATTTAAAAGAAGGTGATTCAATTATGGTTCAAGGTTCTGTAAATCAGAATCAGGGTTATGCTCAAATGGATAAATTAGATACCATTATTAAAATTTCAAACAATAACAAAATGGTTTCGCCAGTTACCGTTTCAAAAATTAATGAAATTACTGAGTCTAAGTTGGTTCAATTGAATAGAGTTAAATTGGTTGATATTGCAGAATGGCCAACAACTGCTTTAAGTGCAAATACAAATAAATTTGTAAGAGTAATTAGTACTTCTGGAAATATAGATACTTTGAATATTGATGCTGAAACCAACATATCGGGAATTGCAACTCCAACTGGTTATATAAACGTAGTTGGTATTGGAACACAAATGGATGCTACTTCGCCATACACTTCGAAATATTATTTAACTCCACGCAAAATTTCAGACATTTCTGTTTCTAGTTTACCAACTGTGAACTTTATGCATGGTAAAGATTCTGTATTTGAATTGGCTGATTCTTTCAAAATGGATATTTCAGTTTTCCCATCTGATGAGAATTTCACATTTGACGTTGTTTGTCTTGGTGGTACCGCTGCCAGTCCTGCAGATTATGATTTTGCCAATAGAACAATCATTGTAACGAAAAACAATAATTATTTTAGTGTTAAAACAAACATTACTGATGATTTGATTTATCAAGGTGATTTGCTTGTAACATTTGCAATCCGTAATATCAAAGGCCCAGGTGCTTATGGAAAAGATTCGCTTATGATTTTAACAATTAAAGACAATGAAGCAAGTGCAGTTAAGGATTTTTCACAAGGAAATTTCAAAATGTATCCTAATCCTGCTGTTGAAATAGTAAACTTTAGCAATGCTCAAAATATTGCAAAAGTTGAATTCATTGATTTGTCAGGAAGAATTGTTAAAAGCGTAAAAAATTCAAATTTCTCAAATTCAGAATTGAATGTTCAATTGGATAATTTTAAGGGAATGTTATTTGTTAGAATTACCAATTTAACTGGTCAATCATTCGTTGATAGATTATTTGTTAAATAAATCATAATCAATTGCCATAGAGATGGCCCAAGTTTCAACTTGGGCCTTTTTTATGCAATTTAGTCGCATAAATGAACTGCTTAAAACAATCAAAATATTCCGTAATTTTGCAACAATTTGAAAGCTGTATTAAAATTTCTTAAGTATGCTGCAGATTATAAGGGATTGATCTTTTTAAATTTCTTATTTAATCTGTTTTACATATTATTCAACTTAATTACATTGTTGTTGATAATGCCTGTACTGAAATTTTTATTCAGTAAAGACCAACAAATATCTGATTTACATGTAAATCAAAAAGATGTTGGAAAATGGTTTGCTGGACTCTATCAATCTTTTATTGATTGGTTTGGCGCAATTGCCAAAGGCGATCCATATACTGCATTGGCTTATTTGAGTATAGGTTTGGTTATTGTAACATTGTTTAAAAATGCTGCTCGTTTTACAGCTATGAATTACATGGTGCTTATTAGAAACAAAAGCATCAGACAAATGAGATTGGATATTTACGAGAAATGTTTGAATTTACCAATTGCATATTTCAATAATGAAAGAAAAGGCGATTTGATTTCAAAGATGAGCAATGATATTAAAGAGATAGAATTTGCGTTGATGGTTTCTTTAGAGGCGCTCTATTTTCAGCCGTTGAACATCATTATTTTCATGTTGGCTTTGGTTGTGCTTTCTACTAAGTTAACATTGTATATACTTTTATTTTTACCAATTACTGCAGTTATCATTGCTTTGATTGGTAGATCATTGCGCAGAAAGTCAGGCAAAAATCAACAATTGCTTGGTAGGGTAATGAGTTCGTTTGAAGAAACTCTTGGCGGAATTAGGGTGATAAAAGCATTTAACGCGTCAAAGTTTTTTTTTAACCGCTACAGCGACCAAGATTTAGATTATACAAAAAACAATATATTGGTTCAGCGTAGATATGATTTGTCATCCCCGGTGAGCGAAACAATAGGGATTACGGTTTCTGCTTTGCTTTTGTGGTTGGGTGGAAAAATGGTATTCAGTGGTGAATTAGATCCAGAGTTCTTTTTGGGTTATTTCACCATCTTTAGTCAACTAATTCCACCGTTTAAAGGATTTTCGAATGCTTTATATGCTGCCCAAAAGGGAATGGCGAGTTTAGAGCGAATTCAGGAATTGGTTACTGCCCCTGTTGTGGTTGAAGATCCTAAAAATCCCAAAACTCCTAAATTTGAAAGTACATTAGAATTAGCAAATGTTGGATTTTCTTATATTGAGGGAAGTGAAGTACTCAGTAATCTGTCCCTCATAATAAACAAAGGTGAAACCATTGCATTTGTTGGACCTTCAGGTGCCGGTAAAACCACCATTACAGATTTGATTGCTAGATTTTATGATGTTTCTTCAGGTGGAATTTTACTTGATGGAATTGACATTCGTGAATTCAATCAAGAAGATCTAAGGCAATTGGTTGGTATTGTAAATCAAGAGAGTATTTTATTTAACGATACGATTCGCAATAATATTGCATTAGGAAGACCTGAATTGACAATGGATCAAGTTGAATCTGCTGCCAAAGCGGCCTATGCCCATGATTTCATTATGGAAATGGAAAAAGGGTATGAGTCTGAAATAGGTGAACGCGGTGGAAAATTAAGCGGTGGACAAAAGCAAAGACTATCAATTGCTCGGGCATTGTTGAAAGATCCTGAAATTTTGATTCTAGACGAAGCTACATCTGCTTTGGACTCTCAGAGCGAAAAGGCTGTCCAAATGGCCTTAGAGAGCTTGATGCGCAATCGTACGAGCTTGGTAGTGGCACATAGGTTGAGCACGGTGATGCATGCCGATAAAATCGTTGTTTTGGAAAAGGGAAAAATTATTGAAATAGGCAAACACCAAGAATTGATTGCAAAAGGTGGATTGTATGCGAAGCTAATTCAACTGCAAGAGTTGGGGTCTTAATTTGGGTTAGGCGGATTAGACAGATTAGACAGATTAGACGGATTAGACGGATTAACCCGAAAGCTTTCGGGAAGGTTAGACGGATATAAAGTGAATAATAAAAAAGAGGTGCAATTGATTAATTGCACCTCTTTTTTGTATGAGTTAAATGATATTATTCGGGTTTGTTAGTTTCTTCAGAAGTATGTGAGTTTTCTTCAGAGTTGCTGGTAGACGACGATTCTTCAGAAGTGCTTACATTGCTATTCGCTTCGGTTTCATTTGCTGGTTCAATTGCAACAGGCGTTTCAGAAACTGTAGTTTCAACCTTTGGCAATAGAGGTTCATTTTTTTCGAGATCTGTTAAATTGGCAGCAGCTATTGTAGCGGTGATGTCTTCATCTTCGGCGAATGGACGTATGCCAATAATTCTATCTAAATCAGACTTGAAAATAATTTCCTTGTCAAGCAATTCTAATGCAACGGCTTCAACTTCAGATTTTTTCTCACTCAACAATTCAATTGTACGCTTGTAAGCAGCATCAATCAATTCTCTTACTTCTTGATCAATAAGTTGAGCGGTTTGCTCAGAATAAGGGCGTTGGTAGCCATATTCACCTGTTGGATCATTAAAACTTACGTTTCCAACTTTGGTACTCATACCATAAATAGTAATCATACTATAGGCTAATTTGGTAATTCTTTCCAAATCATTTTGTGCTCCAGTTGAAATTTTTCCAAAGAAAATTTGTTCAGCCACACGACCACCAAGTGTCATACACATGCTATCAATCAATTGTTCGGTTCGGTATAAATACTGTTCTTTTGGAAGATATTGTGCATATCCCAAAGCCGCAACACCACGAGGAACAATAGAAACCTTCAATAATGGATCTGCAAATTCAAGGAACCAACCTGCAACAGCATGTCCGGCTTCATGATAGGCAACAATTTTCTTTTCTTCAGGAGATATTATTTTATTTTTCTTTTCCAATCCACCAATGACTCTGTCAATAGCATCTTGGAAATCTTTCATGGTAACTTGATCTTTACCATGACGTGCTGCAATTAATGCAGCTTCATTACAAACATTTGCAATTTCAGCTCCGGCAAAACCAGGAGTTTGAGCAGCTAATCTATGCACATCAACATCTGCATTTAGTTTGGTTAATGGTTTAAGATGCACTTTGAATATTTGCTCTCTACCAACTATGTCTGGTCTATCTACACTAATTTGTCTGTCAAAACGACCTGGACGCATCAATGCGCTATCAAGAATATCGGCACGGTTAGTAGCGGCAAGAATAATAACACCTGAATCTGTTCCAAAGCCATCCATTTCGGAAAGAAGTTGGTTCAATGTATTTTCACGTTCATCATTAGAATTTTGTATTAAATTTTTTCCTCTTGCTCTACCAATGGCGTCAATTTCATCAATAAAAATGATGGCAGGAGCTTTTTCTTTAGCTTGTTTGAAAAGGTCACGTACACGACTTGCACCAACACCCACAAACATTTCTACGAAATCTGAACCTGACAATGAGAAAAATGGCACACCCGCTTCACCAGCAACGGCTTTTGCCAATAAGGTTTTACCAGTACCTGGAGGGCCTACAAGTAGAGCTCCTTTTGGTATTTTACCACCTAAATCGGTATATTTTTTTGGATTTTTAAGGAAATCAACGATTTCCATCACTTCCTCTTTGGCTTCTTCTAAGCCAGCAACATCTTTGAATGAAATATTTACTTTGGTGTCTTTGTCGTATAATTGAGCTT
>Ga0209500_10001398_pt1 | contig 18159 bp, 19 predicted proteins | sample S_140212_EF_Meta_FD_187323 | JGI IMG/M metagenome (GOLD analysis project Ga0209500, IMG submission 187323) | Freshwater microbial communities from Lake Simoncouche, Canada to study carbon cycling - S_140212_EF_MetaG (SPAdes) (version 2) | ecosystem: Environmental > Aquatic > Freshwater > Lake ... | reverse complement strand
CGTTCTCGTTCATTCCTAAAGTGATCAACTTAATCATCACCGTTGTGAAGCTGCTCGTGTCGGTTATGGCGTCCGCGGCCAAGTCGGTCGCAAGCGCGTGGGCAGCAGCAAGAGGGTCTCTTGCCGTAGTGTGGAACGCAATCAGAAACATCGCTGTGAACACATGGGCAAAAGTTAAGAACGCTGTGGTGAACTCTGTTCGGTCAGCGGTGAACTGGCTTAAGACTGCGTGGACGAACGTAAAGGGATTCCTCGCAAGTCTGTGGGCCAGCATGAAAGCTGGGGTCGTCAACTTCGCAAAGGGCTTGAGAGATGGTGTGGTCAATGCTGTGAAGGGCGGGCTTAACGAAGTCATCAGCTTCTTGAACAGCGTCATTGGGATCTTGAACAAGTTGCCATTCATAGAGATTGGAACGATCGGATCTGTCGGCGGCGGAAGTAGCGGAAAGACTGGAACAACTGCTGGGCGAAGCATGGGAGTCGTTCGCAACCGAGCAACAGGAGGCAACTACGCGCCGCAAGCACTTGCGCGAGGAGGGCGCGTCAATCAGCCAACCGCAATCGTTGGCGAAGAAGCACCGGCTCATCCAGAGTTTGTGATTGCGACGAATCCAGCATACCGCTCCAGAAACATTCAGTACTGGATGCAAGCAGGACACATGCTTGGCGTCCCAGGCTATGCTGAGGGCGGAATCATGGGCGCGCTGTCAGACGTCGCAGGCGTGATCGCGGGCGCTGTGAATCCTGTGAGTCTTGCGTCGAAAGTTCTTGGGACACTTCCATCCCCAGCAGGCGCGATGCCAGGATGGCTTGAGCCGATGGGAGCAGGCATACTTGGTAAAGCAAAAGACTGGGTGATGGAGAAAGCCAGCGTCACAAACCTGCTTAGCTCTGTCATTTCATCAATGGGCGGAGCAGGATCGTTTGAGAGCTGGGTAGACTCACACACCGTCGCAACAACCAATGCAGTAGGTCAGCGGTTCGGCCTCTCGATGACGTCAGGATATAGAAGTCCCGGGCACAACAAAGCTGTGGGCGGAGTCTCTAACTCCCTTCACACTCATGGGTCGCCGTCAAATCCTGGAGCAACAGACTCAGTTGGCTCTTCAAGCGGCATGTCGTCAGCGATGAGCTTTGCTCGTTCAAACATTCCACTTAACGAACTTCTTACTCATGATGTTGGCTCTGGTCTCCACATGCACATGGGGTTCTTTGCGAAGGGCGGAAAGGTTGGCGACAAGAAGAAAGAGAAGCGCATCAAGGGATTCACAGCGCAGGAGTCAAAGCAGATCCGTGCACTTCAAGATGCGTACCGAGCAGCTCTCGGGACGAGGGGCATTGGTGATGACTTAACCACACTTGCTAATCTCCAAGACTACATGCGGACGCACCGCAGGAGTAAGCCTATTCAGCCGGGGCCAGATAATCCGTTCTTACCTGACCCTGCTGCTGTTGTCGCGGGAATGCTTAAGCGCTCAGGACAGAGTCGTGGAGACCTTATGACAATGCTAGCAATGGCCGGTGGCACCCGAGGGTTCACTGACGATTATGCGGTGATGCGTCTCATAATCCAGCAGAGCCAAGGTCGTGTGGCGCAGACGCAAGCAGACCTTAGCCGCGGGAAGAAGATACTTGACGACTTGCGTAATAAGAGAGACGATGCTAAAGACGCAATGAAAGACGGTAAGACAGCAAAAGCGCGTGCTGCTGCCGCAGACAGATACAAGAGACTCAACAAGTCCATTGAGGCCGCAAAGACTTTCGTTAAGCTCCAGCAAGGAACGCTTAAGACAAGCCAGAGCACTCTTGACTCAGACATGATTCGTTATGGTCAAGCACTTACACCGTTCTGGGACTTCAGGTCAACTGCTAACCAATGGCCGGTGCCGCTCGCAAAGGGCGGTGTTGTGTCGTCGCCTACGCTGGCTCTCGTTGGTGAAGCAGGCACAGAGATTGTTGCGCCAGAGAACATGCTTCGCGAGATCGTGAGCGAAGGCGGGAGTAAGCGTGACGTGACTCTCAACTACACATTCACACAAGCGCCCGAGGATCCGTACACGCTACTGCGGCAGAGCGAGTTCGCTGCTAGGAGCGCGTTCAGCTGATGGAGTATGGAGTCCGCATGACGCTTGAGAGCAGCTATGGCACTCTCTACTTGAACAAAGAGCCAGCGCTAAGTTCTGACGCTACGTCGTACATCCACCTCTCTAAGTTTGATGGCGCAGATGGCGCCGACCTTCGGTTCACATCGCTTGACATTCCGCAACGCGATGGATCTGTTGTGTACGACTCGTTCGAAGGGTCTAAGACCCTTGCGATGGAAGGTGTCCTTATGAGCGCAACGCGGAGTGGCCGTGCTGCTCTTGCTCGAGAGCTCCGTGCGCACGCACGCGCGCTGAGCAAGTCTTCTGGGACACTGAAGTTCTGGACATCTGATTATCTTGCTGGGCAGCAGATGACTGTTCGTCTTGCTGACCGCTTAACCGTTCAGGGCAGCAGGCCGACGAAAGAGTTCCTCTTGCCGCTTGTGGCTGAGGACCCACGCATTTACTCGCAGACACAGCAGAGCCAAGACACTGAGTTTGTGCTTGCTGGTGGTGGCGGCGGCCTTGTGTTTCCTGCCACACTTAACATCACGTTCGCAGAAGGAAGCTCTGACGGCGCGGGCACGTTCACCAATGGCGGTGATGCTCCGTCGTACCCTGTTGTTCAGATTCACGGACCCATCACTTCACCAGTCTTGCGCAACGTCACCACCGGAAAGACGATGTTCATCAACTCGGGCGGCCTCTCTATCGCAGCTGGAAGCTACGCGGAAGTTGACATGCTTAACGAGACGATACGTCTAAACGGCTCAGCAAGCCAGCCGCTTGTTGCTTACGTGAACGAGCTTACATCTTCGTTCTGGCCGCTTGAGCCTGGTGCCAACACCATACGTCTCTCAGGGGACAATCCAAGTGGGACGACAACGATGGCGCGCGTGATCTGGCGCGACGCTTGGAGCTAAGTGGCTGGGCCCGGGACAAACCGCTCGCCTGCGAGCCGGCAGTGGAAGGTGTTCATTTGCGACTTGAACGGCCGCAAGATTGAAGACATCACGTCGGTCACTAGAGACAAGAAGTACTCTGAAGTCTTGAACACTCCTTCGCAGTTCTCTTTCACCGCAGACACCGCGAACGAAAAGCTATCGCAACTTCACAGCGATGGACGTCCTGTGCTTGACTCGTTGTGCCGTGTTGTGAAAGCGTACCGATCTGAGCACAACGAGTCAACTCTCGAGGATGAGTTTGTGCTGCGGTTTGCTGGGAGGGTCTGGTCGCTTGAAGACGTCGGCGACGACAACACCTATTCAGCTGCGGTGGTCTGCTACGACGCTCTCCACATGCTCTCAAAGCGTGTGTGCCTTAACTCTGTTGGGTCGCCGTTCTCAGTCTCGTTCTCAGGCGGAGGCACAAGCACTCTTACGACGCTCATTGATCGAACGAACACTTACGCTGGTCATTGCGGTCTTGGGACAGGCGGAACGATTAACACTTCGCCGTCTCAGACAGTTGACTGGTCGCTCAAGAAAGTAAGCGAGGCTGTCTCAGAGTTGACGTCTGCGGACGTTGGCTTTGACATCAGCATCACACCGCTTGACACAGAGACTGGGATCTTGGGCAACTTGAACTGCTACTACCCAGCGCGAGGAAGCAGGCAAGACGGCGCACTCCTCGGTTGGCGAGCGCTGCCACACAACCTCTTAAGTGTGAACCGCGTCTTCGACCCAGAGCTTGCGGCTAACGTGATCTGGGGTGTAGGCACAGCAACAGTTGGCGACGACCAAGTCACCACGAACTTTGTGGATGACGACGAGAGTTCATTCTCAACGTTCGGGCAGCTTGAAGAGATTGTTGAGTACCAAGACGTGAACAACATCACATACCTCGAGACGCTCGTTGGCGCAGACCTCATTGCTCGACGACCTCCGACGGAGACACTTGCTTTTGTGCCAACTCCAACGAGCAACTCTCCTGAGCCGTGGAGCGACTTCGTGACGGGAGACTCCATAACCGTCCGCATCGGGAGTGACTTGCGCGGTGGACTCCGGAGGTATCAGCGCATCTTTGGCTTTGGCTTGGACATCTCAAACGACACAAGCATTGAGACAATGACCTTTGTCTTGACGGAGAGTGGCGCATGAGGATTCACAGACGGTACGCACCGCTGCTGCGCGGTGGCGGCAAAGGCGGAGTGTCGCCAACAGTCATTCAAGATCTGCAGCGCGGACAGCGTCAGCGCGAAACAACAAGACCCGCAACAATCGGGTGGTCTGACGGAACAACGACACGCACACGCATCGGGCGGCACACCACGACAGAATATGGGCTGCGAGTCTGGGACTCTGCCGGCGTGCTTGACCATGACTTCACTGGGAAGACACCGCAGGCGCGTGGAGTCTCAGCGAGCGCTTCGCTTGCGTCAGGGACAACGCCCGTTGTGCGAACGCTTGGCACAATCACGTATGACACTGACACGTTCTACACTGCTTCGCCTTCATCACGCTTCGTTGTTCCAAGCGGAATGGGTGGACTCTACATGGTCACAGCGCAGATGGTGTTCGCAGCCGCTGGCGGCGGCAACGTTCGCGCGTGCGTGATTCTTGTGGATGGGACATACGAGTTCGAGAACAGAGCTGTTGGGCAAGCAGGAGGCTTTCCAACCGCGCGTGAAACAAGAGTCTCTACGAGCGGTCTTGTGAGTCTTGCGGCTGCGCAATATGTGCAGCTCGCAGCAGAGCAAGATTCTGGCGGAGCACTTAATGTCAGTGGACACATCGAGATTGCGCGTGTCGGGTCTCTCCCGTCGTAGCCGCACTACGATAAAGGTATGAACATCGTTAAGACAGCATACGAAGCAGTAAAGAGCTGGTATCACCGTGAACCTGCTCGAGTCGTCGCACTTGCGGTGGCGGCAGTGGTTGCGCTCGCGCAACTGCTTGACCTTGGTGTTGACCAAGGAACGGTCTTCATTGTCGTTGGCACGGTGCTGGCGGTTGTGTTCGGCGGCGAGGTCACTCGTCGCAAGGTCACTCCCGTCAAGAAGTAAGTGTGCGGAGAGCTCGCAAGCGGCGTGGGGATGTACAGCCACTCGCAGCGCGAGCTCTCCTTCATGCTCCACTGCGACCGGTGCGGGCAGCGAATCTCTGAGTTTGAGATCCGCCAGGAGTACGTTCCTGAGCCAGCTAACTTGGACTTGACTCCAGAACAGCTCCGATTGCTGGCCCTAGAGACCAGATAATCTCGCTTTCAGAGCCCGCAGATGACGATCTCGCGGGGCTACAAAGCAAACTGGTTAGGTTCTACCCGAACGAACAGCCGGAGCTGCTAGTCACCCATCAGCTTCTCTAGCTCACGCTCAACTCGAGCGCGACGAATAACCTCGTCCTTTGTGCCAAACGGACGGGTGGCCAAGTCGTGGCGACGCTCCGCGTAGAGCTCGTCAAGGCGGGCAGTCATCCTTGACACAAGGACTGGGTCGCGCTGCTCCACGTCCTTCAGCCACTCACGCTGGCGACGGGCAGCAGCAGACTGAATCTTGCTGAGGGTAGAGCGACTCACTCTGTGACAAGCTTTGCTCGTGAGTAAACTCCACCGCCAGCATTAAGCTCTGCAGCGAAGGCTGGAAGATACTTGTCTGGCTGGGTGCGCGGGTACCAGCTGCCATCGTCGCCAGGGACTGTGTCGCGCAAGCGAACAGCAGCGTCAGCAATCCCAGTCCCAGTGACGATGCCATCAACATCCATCGCAATGCCAGCCAGTTCGTACTCGCCAGTCTCTGTGTTCAAGTTGTAAAGCTCTACTTTCATGCGTTATCCTCCAAGCATTGAGTCGACGAGTTCGCTAAGAGCAACGACTCCATACGCGTACCCATCGCGGACGTTGTGTTCTCCAGCAACAATACTCGGTCCTGGATGCACTCCGTCTTTCAGCAGCAACTCGATCCGACGAAACATGTTTGTCGCAGCAGCACTTGAGAGTCCAGCAGCTTTGAACATCTTTAAGAGCTCTGACTTGCGGTCTTTCAAGTCTTGAAGTATCTCCATGTGCTCGGGTCTGATCGTGCGGCCCTTTGCCATTGACATGAACGTGTCGTTCACCCACTCAAACTCATTCTCTGACAAGCACAGCCCATTGTCTATGACGTGCATCTTGCCATCATCATTGAACCAGAAGTTATTTGTGTGACGGTCAGTTTGACCCGTCACAGCATCAAAGAGCGCAGCCAGCTCAATGTCTTCCTCGGTGGTTTCGCTGCCGTCGCCTGCGACGTTGGCGACTTCGCCCTTGAGCATGTTCTGAACGGATACTCTCTCGAGGTCAGCTGGATCGCTCACAGGAGCATCCGCAGCTCGCCTCTCCATCGAGATCATGTCTCGCTCTTCAGGTGTTAGAGCTCGTACCCCGACTGATGGCGCTGGCACGCCCATCATCTCAGCAATCTGCCCCGCCATCCATTCACGTGAGTGATCTTGGCCTTCTGGAATCCCGTGCTTCTGTGCCTGCCCTTGGCCGCCCTCGCCAGCAGTCTTAACGATGACCTTTGTTCCATCTTCGAGTTCGCCCTTCATCGCGTAAGAGATTCCTTCGCCTATGAGAACAGTCACGTCCTTGATCGGCGACTGAGCAATAGGCATGTCTTCGCCCGCCATTGTTGCGCCTGCTGGTATCGCTCGCCCGGGGAAGAACTCGTCTGGCCCAGGCATGATAAGCTTTCGCGCTTCATCATAATCGCTCTGAAGCTTAGCAGCTTCTGCTGTCAAGCCACGGTTCTTGAGGGCGTTAATGATTGCTTCCACAGGATCGTCACCACTTCCCACTAGGACAAGATTCCTGTCGCCAGGGTCGTAGCCGCCACGGCGAAGAACTTCTGGGTCTCTGTTTGGAAGTCCAGCAGCAATCACTCTATCTTGCACGCCGTTGTAAGCGTCACGAGCTTTTCTGAGCGCGTCCACAGCCTCAAAGTTAATCTCCGGATCGTCTGCTGCACTAAGTTCTTTAAGCTTCTTTATGTTGTCGTCAGACACGACTCCATCGTTATGCTCTCGTATAACGTTGTGAACTCTACTGATCTCAGCGAGAAGTGTCTGAAGTTCTTCGTCGGTCAAAGATCGTGGACCTTCGTACATAGTGTTCGTTAGGTAGCCGTGCTGCCACACGTCGAGCTCACTGAAGTCTTCAAGCGCATCAGCGAGAGCAGTGTGGCCAAAGTCTGTGTCAGTTCCTACGTGCATGTCAGCGATTGCTCGCATGTCGTCGAGATTCATCCTAAGGTCGGTAAGAGCGTCTTGAGCATAGTTAGCGTGTACGCCAGCGTAGTCCCAGAGCTCGTCACCTTCTAAGCCCTTCGCGCGACCACGCTGAATAGCTTTATCGTACTCATCAAGCTTCTTGCTCATGTCAGCAAGTCTACGCATAAAGTCACGCTCATCCTTGAATCCGCGACGCACATCCCGCAACACCTTCCTAGCTGGACTAATCTTATCTTCGCTCACTAAGTCTACCTTAGTCGGGAGGAGAGCTGCGATTGCACCACGGTACGCACGGCCAGCGTCAGCAATGTCAACAGCTATCGCTTCACGTTCTGGCTTGTCAGCATCGAAGAGAATCTGTTCTGCCTCAGCGGCAACGTTCTCTATCCGCTCAGCTCTCTCACGCTCAGCAAAGTCTTTCCTCGCAGCTTCGTTCGCTTCTCTTTCTTTCTCCTCCTCGCGAATGCGTGCCTGCTCAGCGAGCTTAGCGCGACGCTCTTCAATCTTTTCTTTAGCGTTTGGATCGACTCGTCTGAACTTCCCAAACTCCCAAAGCACTGCTGCATTCTTACGTCGCTTTGCTCTGACTTTTACCTGGCCTGCGTAGCGAACTGCTCCTGACTCTGAGTCGCGTACCCATACATCAAGCATGAACTCTTTGCTTCGCTTCGGGTTCTGGCCAAGAGCAGGTGCCCACGCAAACACTTCTTCGTTCTGGAGCCCGCTACTGCGACCTTCGCCAATGGCATCCGCAATCTGATTACGACGCGTCCTGACGAGACGCTTCATTGGCTCGGGATCCACAGTGTCACCAAAGCGGCCTTGAATCTTAATGTCGCCAAAGCCACGGAACTCAACTCCCGGAGGAATGATGGAGGGAATGGTCTCGTCGGGCTCGCGGACGGGAACACCGCGACCTGCGCGAGCCCCTGGCTCAATGGCAGCGACGTCCGTTCCGGCACGTCGCCGGTTCATAGCTTCTCTACCTTGCCGCTCTCTTTGGTTAATCCCCTCAACGACTGCCTCGAGCTCAGCGACTGCCAAGTCTGGGTCTACGATGAGGTCAGACAAGTCAGCGTTGAGAGACTCAGCGAACCGCCCAAACATGTCGCGAGGATGAAGCTTTGGATCCCATGGCACTCTTGGACGGTTAATGCCGCCAATCTTACTCACGCTTTCTTTCTGCCTCTGCTTGCGGAAGCGCTCTTGCTCGCGCTTTGCTTTGTCGGACAAGTACCCCATTAAACAGATTCTACATCGCGGAGTGGAAGTGGTGGGTCTTGGCCGTGCCATGTCTCAGCAGGCGGAAGCCAGTCTGCGTCGTACACTGGGACAAGAGTGCACCGGCAGTTTGGATGCTTGGGAGGCAGCTCAACATCTGTGACGACCCATGGATTCTGCGCAGCGATCTCGACGCAGTCGTCGCAGGGCGGGTAAGACTTGGGAGGCCCGATGCTTGGACCTGACGCGATGACCCAGTCAACTTGAGTGACTCCGTTCAAGTAGAGAGCATTAAAGTTCGTTGTCTCCCAGACAGCAGCAGTCTCGGTTCTGGCGATGCGTTCTGCTTGCCATCTGCGAAGCACGCTCCACTCGCGCTCAATCTCCGCAACAATCTCACCCATTGCTTTTGGCTTTGCTGGGTCAGTTGCTCGAATGATGATGTCACGGAGTCTGTCCAAGTGTTCGTTCGCAGCGAGCGCAAGAACCTTTGACCCGCGCACAGCGTGAATGTCGCGGGCCATGTCTCGAGGCGTCGTCCAGCGGAAAGTCTGGTTGAGTCCGAGCGTGTCCAGAGTGTGCTGTCCCGACTCTTCGCTGACTTCGCGAGCGAGACCAAGGTAAACAGCAACTCCTCCGCCAGCAAGCGCTCTGATGCCTCCAAAGATGCGCCTGAGCAAGCGGTCAAGTCTACTCGGGTCTGGGTCTCCACTGCGAGCTTTGCCTACTTTGCTCCACATGTCTTGCGCAAGCTCTATCGCAGGCACAAGGTCAACCTCGTTGCTTGGCTTGAGCCACTGCTCGAACGAATGTGATGTTCTCTCTATCCACCGCTCACGAGCACGCCATCCAGCGCGCAGCATCGCAGCATCGTTCCTTGTGTTGACCTTCAGCAAGTCAAGCGCAAGGTACGCCTCACTGAGATCAGCGAGGTCTTTACTCCGCGCCACTTGTGGGTGGCTCCTGTGGCGGCTCTTGCGGCGGCGGCGTTTCCTCAGGGACGTTGCGTCGTTGTTCAAGGATTGCGCGGATACGACTTGCCACCTCTTGCCTCATCGGGTCTGTTGGGTCGCCTTCGCTAACGCCTGGTGGGGTGATGCTCGGGAGAACACCGCCCTGGAGCTCAAAGTAGAACTTGTTGCCTCGTGGATCTTCATTTGGGAGAGGCACAGCGCCAACGCGCTGACGAGCTTCGTTGAGCATGAGGACGTTGCCCGTGAACGACCGAACGGCCAAGTCAAGATCCTGCCCCTCCTCTGTGAGGTCAAGTTCCTCAGGATGCCACGTCCATTCTACGTCACGGCCGAACGGAGACTCAGTCTCAATGAACGTGTTCATGCGCGCAGACATCAGCGCTTGGCTTGTCGAAATGACCGCTTCTTTGTAGATGAGTGAAGCATCCTTAGCAACGTCGCCGCCGAGAGCTCCAACCTTCACCATGCCAAGACGCTCAGACGGGATGCGGTGCGCCACTAAGATGGCTGCGTCTCCTCGAGCTTGTAGTCGCTCAAAGCTCATGTCGCCCTTCAAGTCGGAGAGCTGCTTAAACTCAATCTTGCCGTTGCCGGCGATAGGAATGACAATGTTGCGGTGAGGCTCCTTCAAGTCAGTCTTGAACGCTTGATGAAGTGCTTCTTCCATCTCCGGATCATCCTCCAAGTTTGAGAGGATCACAGCCCACCGTGGCTCACGCCGGTTCTCAAAGTACATGATGTTGTCGTCGCGTGCTGCGAGCGATAGAGAGATCCACCCAATGGCTGAGACGTATGTTGGGATTCCATACCACGACGACCGACGTGATGGCCTCTTGAGCACAATGATCTCGTTCGCAACTTCGTTAGTGATCTCGTCAGCGCTATCTTTCACAGCACCAGTGGTGCGGTCAACAACACGAGTGTCGCCAGGGAGCCATCGCTTAAACCACACGCGGCGACCGTGGCGGATCTGGCAGATGCGTACGCCATCACGGTGGAAGCGCGTCGTGTGCGCGGGTATGTGATACCAATGACGAACGATGCCTTGTGCGTCGCGTGCGAGCTCGATCGCGCCCCACCCGACCGTCTCAACATCGCCCCAAGTCGAAAGCAAGAGTTCGTGGGTAGTCATCTCGTCGTCAGACGATAGGTCTGCGAGCCAAGCATCAAGACCTTTGCGCTGGTCAACATCTGCGTCTTCAACTCGAGGGCGGTACTCCCACCCAGTGCCAACGACGTCGTTTGTCTTCTGCTCTATCGCAGCAGCGTGAATGGGGTGTGACTCAGCAATGAACACAAGTTGCTCCACCTGGAACGGGGGCGCTTGGATTCCGTGCGAGTACTTGAATGGGTCAACGGGAAGCTGCTGGCTCCACTCACCAATCTTGTCACCCGACTTAGTGAAGGTCATAACCTTCATCATCTTGCCGCTTTTGTCTTCTGCCATCGGAGAGATTGTAGGGCGACAAACGAAAGCAGCCCAGCTTCTGCTGGGCTGCTCCGCTGCTCGTGCTGTGCCTGTGCTTACGCGGTCATCAGCTCATACGCTGCATCGCGCGCGTTCCGCCCCGCCCCGAAGAGCGACCCGGTGAGGCGGGCATTGTCCGTCCGGGGCTTGCGCGCCCAGTCGTAGTACTCGCCGATGGCGTTCAGAGCGCCCCACTGAGTTCCGCGGAACCCTTCGATGGTTGCGCTCGTCTTGTAGTTGGTGACGATGTCATCAGCCACCTTCTCCACGTCGGTCAGCTGGCCAACGATCCGCTCGAACGACTCGTCAGAGATCCTCGTCTCCGCAAGCTGCCCCATCTTCTCGCCGAAGTCCTCCATGTAGGAGAACGTCAGCTCGAGCGAACGGCGTGCTTCGCTGAGTCGACTGTCCATCGTCCCGACGTGACGCACAGACCACTTGCGGGTGGTTGTGTTCAGCGCCAGGTTGAGCGTGTTCATGCACACGACCCGCACAGGAGTGACAGCGGCTGTGATGCCGGTTGTCCCGTCGTGTGAGTTCATCAGCATGAGGTAGGTGTCGACCGGGTCCTCGCCTGCGATCATCACAGACTCAGGAATCCGCATCATCATCCAGATCCACCGACCGTCGCGAAGTGCGCCGGCTGTCTCGTACTTGGCAGACCCGTCGTCCACGAGTGCGTCTGCGAACGCGAATGCGTCCTTGTTCTGCAGTGGCGTGTACTGCTCGCCAACCACTCCAAGAACCTTCTTGTCAGACATCCGCGTCGTGGCGTACTTGCCTGGGATTGTGTCTCCGCCCACCAACTGAATGGGGAGCTTCTCCACAGCCCAGTCAAGTCCCGCCTCACGGAGGGCGTCCGATGCGGTAAGCTGCTCATCCACAACGGTTCCCAAGCCGTGCCACGGGATTTCCCGGACAGACATCATGGTTTCTACTGCTGCTGGCATGTGATACTCCTTTCGCTGCGAGAGGGACTATTCCCACTCCTGCGAATCGTATCAGGTAAGTCTTGTGAAGTCTAGCGAATCGTGCAACTTTGTGAAGATGAAACTGTGTTCGCAGGAGCGCCCGAATAAGTGAACGTGCCTCGGAACTTCCAAGATCTTGAAGCGCATCTTGCGTGAACATAATGCTCAGTGATTCGTACTCGCTTACCCTTGCGCTTTATGACACGCTTCCACGAGCGTTGCACTCGGGTAGAGAACTCAACGATTGCGGAGTTAAGCGGAAGCGCAGGGATCGTCACGTCAAGCACAGACCCGAAGCCACTCTTTCCGTAAGGCTTCAACACACCAACGAGTGTGGTGCCTAGGGCAACAGCGTTCGTCCACGAATGCAACACAATGACTGGGTGACCGCTCTGCGGCGGTCCATTGAATGCGGTGATCTCCGCGTCAAGGATTGTGTCAGTGAAACCAGCGAGTGCAACGCGTCCAGCGCCCGTGCCAACGATGCTTGTGGGGCAGGCAGCACGAGCCATTGCGGCAGAGATGCCGTTCAAGTTTGCTCGGCACACGGGCAAGCCAGCTGCCGTGAACACGAAGTCATCGTCGAAGAAGATCTGCGCTCGAGTGGCTGGAGCAATCTGCTCTCCAGCAACAACTGCGCCTGTGGTGGTCAAGACAGCGATGGATGCAGCGCTACGCTTGACTTTTGCGTGCTTCACCGGAGCACCAGCGACTGAGATTGTCTGAGTGTTAGATGCGCTAGCATCCGCAGCAAAGACAAGGAACACAGCAGCAATGATTGCGATGACTCTCATGACTTGCTCCGGAAGAGGTCGCCTTCAGCCTTGCGCCGTCGCACCAAGCCAGGAAGTTCTTCGCCGCCTGCGTGAGTCCAGCGGTTCATCTCGCTGGGGACTGATGCGTAGTCGCCAGCATTCAACTTCTTCAAGAGGGTGCTGCTTGTGAACGCGCCAATGCCTACGTTATAGACGAAGCTCACAAGCGCGTCAAGTTGGTTCTGGTTGAGCTTTACTCGCGTGAGATGATTCACAGCATCAGCTGCTGCGCTTGCTTCTTCGTGAAGCATCTGAAGTGCCTGCCCACGAGTGACGCCCTTGCTCCATTTAGTCTTGTCTGCTTTGGTGCAGTTGCCATAGTGCAAGAGCGTCCCATAGCCGATAGTGCAGTGGCCGGCGGGATCGTTGTATGGCTTTGAGTAGAAGCCTTCGAACTCAGCAATGAACGCAGCACCGTCCTGCGACAACTCCGTTGCTCGCGCCTCTTGCCTGCGCAAGCTAGCGATCTTCTTGCGAACTCGCTTAACTCTCTGGAGCAAGAAGCGAAGACGACGCTTGAGACGGTTCATTAGAAAGTCTTCTTAGACGGCTTGGCTTTGCCTGGCTTGAACGCAAGGTGAAGGTGGTCGTAGTGACCTGACGTTCTCCACAGCACTTCAGCGAACTTGCCACTGAACCTTGCGTACACCCAAACCTTTGCGCGGTCAAGCCGCGACCAGTTGCCATTAGCAGGCACAAAGTCAACAGCAAGTCCCTTGGTGTGATAAGAGCCAGGAGCACCACCGATCGCAGCGTTGTGCTCGGGCGACCGATACATCGAAGTTATGACGAGGCCAAACTTCTCTGCGATCCTCTTGCCATAGACGAGAGTGGTCTGGTGCTTCTCGCCGCGAGGGAACACTCCACGCCGCTTTGCTGTCTTCTTTCGCTTTGCCATGAGACTATCTTAGAGCGAAGAGTAGTGTAGAGTGCTGTCACTCTGAGAATCGGTAAGCGATGTACCTCAGCCGCTCGTTATTGCAGTGGTGCTCGCCGTTCTGGTCGAGCAGTAGCAAACCGTCTTTGCTTAGCGACAGTAGCTGTCCTAATAGAGATGTTGGGGGGCCATCTAAGACGACTTGAGCGAGGACTCCTGTTTCCCTACCAGTTGCGAATCTCGCCACGCGACGCACGCGCCTGACGCGGTCTGCAGTAGTCATATGAACGCCTGCCTTGCTGAACTCAGTTGCGTGGACAGACGCAGCCTTAGCACTGTGGAATCGCTCAAGCATGCCAATGAAGGTCGTGACAAACTCAATGCCGTGCGCTGGGAAGACTGACGAGACAACGTGATGCGTGACTTCGTGAAGTAGAATCTCCATGCGAACTTCGCCGCTCTGTCGAATCACACACTTGTCTCGCATGTAAGCCAGCCGCCCACTGTCACCGGGGAACTCTTCCACCAAGAGAGACTGGACGCGGTAGGCATCGCACACGCGAGCAACGATGGTGTTGGCTTCGGCTGCAGCAACAGCAACGCGCGGCAACTTGCTCCACGCAGCTTCCTCAGCAGCAATCACACGAGCACGCTGGAAGTCTGTGACTGCCGGCGGCTCGTGTGGAAGGTCAGCTGGCCGCGTGATCATCCTTCGACAGCTTCAAGCTCAAAGAGCTTGCGTGTTGCGATGCTCATGCCGTGGAAGAAGTCATCTTCGCTTGTGTCGTAGAAGTCATCGTCCGCAACATCGCCCCACTCGAAGCCATCGTACTGCGGCGCTGGCTTTAGCCTCTTAGGTCCGTCGGACACAAACTCCGTGATGCCGATTGCTCGCAACTCGCGGTACACGTCCTTCACAGCGAAGGTCAGCACCTTGTGGGGGAGGACGAAGTCGCTGTACCCACGACGGATGGTTGCGAGGTAGGAGCTGCTCGGCGGAGTAATCCCGTCCTGCTTAACCATCACATAGGTGATTGCCTTCATCGTTCCGACAGCGGTTTCGACTTCAACCTCGCGGCGATCGTAGAGGTGTGGCGCTCCTTCGTAGCGGTCCAGCGACTTCATGTCTTCGTCGGTGCACCACCACAGTCCGCCCCACACGTCTTGGCCGCTGGCCTGCTCGATGTCAGCGACACCGCGGAAGGTCAGTTGCCAGTCGCGCAAGAGTGCGGTCCGCCAGCGCTCAGCTGTTGGGCACCGTGCTGCCATCGCGCGCGTGTCCAAGTTGGAACCGTATGCGAAGTAGAGAGTTCTGCCTTTCATCGTAGGTCCTCCAGTTCCTTGTCGTCTCGTATGATCTTGAGCATACCCGCCGCTTCTAGGCCGTGGATGAACTCCTTGGCTGAGATCGCCGGGTCAATCTGTATGTCTCCCGCGGACCAGATGTAAGCCCGCTTGACCAGCACCTCACGAAGCTCGTCATCTGACAGATCGCTGTTCCACGGCATATCGGAGATACCGTTGAGCAGCGCTTGCCACGTAGGCGCTGTCTGGTGGTGGCCGTCTGGCCAGATTACCTGGACTGTCATGCGACCACCTCACCAGCGCGACGGGCGCGGGAGCGGAACCCGGTTGCTCGGTTCTGAAGGTAGGTCCGCTCCGGCGACCGGCTGAAGCCGATTGCGTCGAAGAGCTTGGCGACACTGTCCTGCTGGCCGATGCCCTCGCGCTGCTGGCCTACCGCGTCAGCCATGCTCATCAGCATCTTGACCCAAGCGCCGACCTTCTTGAACTCGACGCTGCCGCCGTGCTGCCGGAACTCAACCGTGCCGAGTCGTGGGAAGGCGCTCACGTTCACGGTCTTGTACTTGTCGAAGCCGCTCAAGTTGCGGACCCGGTCAAGACGGTGAAGCTCGTCCTCCCGCCACTCACGGCACCATCTGCCATTGCGCCTGCTTGGCGAGACGAGCCAGTTGATGAGCTTCTGATTACTCACGTAAGCGCGGACGAGCTTGCGGATCCCCGCGGCCTTCGCGTCACGCATCTCCAAGTGAATGTGGATGCCGCAAGAGCGGTCAGCCTTGCCACCCGCAGACTTCAGGGCGGCGCACGCAGTCTCCAGCTGCCGCATTCCGTCCTCACCCTTGAGGATGGGCGACACCAGCTCGAGGCCGTATGTCTCGCCTGTGCGAGTGTTGCGAACCGACTGGTCGTACTTGATGGCCCACTGCCCGGATGACGCAGAGGCAGGGGCCCAGCCGCGACCGCGGCGAACCTCAAGACCTGCTGCCTCAAGGGCGTCGTACACCTTTGCGCGTGTGGTGCCATTGAACTCAAGCTCAACGCCGAAGCGTCGCTCAAGCCCAAGCGCTGCGAACAGTCCGCCTGCGCGGCGGGGATTGCGTCCAGCGCGACGTCCGGTGGCGTTGGCTGCTGCGTGATGCAGCAGCGGCAGCGCGTTCTCTGGTTGGACTGGGTACGCGCCGCCACGCAGGTTGCGTGGGTACGCGCCGTGGACCCGCATGCGGAACCGAGCATCGTCGCTCAGATCCTCGCCGGCGGACCACATCGCTTCAATGTTTTCGTCGGGGTAGTCGCTCATGTCCGCCTTCAAGTCGAAGCGGACGAAGCCGGATCCTGGGACTGCCCAAGCGAACACAATGCCGCGTTCGTTGAGCAGACGAGCGTAGTTGCGCGACGGAGCGACCCGGTACTCAAAGCCAAGGTCTGCGATCTGGTCCTCGTACTTCATGTTGCTACTCCTTTCGTTCGACTAACTTGAGAACATCCTACCAGGTTCTGAGAGACTTGTCAAGGAAATCTTGAGATTCTCTTTAGAGCCCGATTCCTTTACTGTGAACAGATCGTATCAGGTCTGCCCGACAGATGCAACTGCGAATGAAACTTAGTAGAGCATCATTGCTGGAACTGTCACACCGAGCGTTGGGAATCCGGTCGGAGCAGTGGCTGCGAACGTCCCAGCGGTTTGCGACCACCCAGCTGCGAGAGACACCGCGCCTTGGAAAGTAGCGGTGCTGGATGAGAAGGTAAGCGAGATCCAGTAGTAGCCGGGCGTCGCTGCGTAGGTGCTTGCGAAAGCAACTGACTGAACAGTGTTCGCTGTTGCTTGAGCCACGGTGGCGGTTGTCTCCGCAAGCTTGTTCACACTAGCGTCCCACAAGCCAACTTTAACGTTGCCGCTCGCTGTTGAGCCGACGCGGTAAGAGACACCTGTGAACGTTGTAGTAGAGAGCACTTGAACGAACGCGGTGCGCTGGTTGTTCGTTGCGCCTGACGCGGTGCTCGCAAGAGCGGTGCAGAGATGCTGTGGGGTGCCAAAGTACTGTGAATAGTTAATGGCACCAGCACCGTCCACGTAAGCCTTCGTTGCTGCGTCAGTGTTCGCAGTGGGCGTGGCGAGCGAGGTGATCTTGTTTGACCCAACGTCAAGAGCTGCTTTGACTTTCACTCGTCGTCACCTTCCTCTTGCGCGATCTGGCTGAGGATCTCGATGCGCCCAAGCTTGCGCTCGCGCTGTGCTTCGAGCTCAGCAATGTTCTGACGAGCAGCAGCAATCTCTTCGATGAGCTCGTTGTAAGCTGCTACCTCCGCCTTCAGTTGTGAGTCAGTCATGTGACCTCCTAAGACTTGCCGATGATGGTGACCCTGTGAGTGTTCGCAGACACCGAGGATCCGAACGTCACAGTGACGTCGCCACTTGACGCAACGGAGATGTCTGGGAAGACGACGTCTCCGGTTGAGACTTCCTGCACCTGCACATGAAGTTCGCGGCCAGCTGCGAGGCCGTGTGTTGCTTGCGTGACTGAGATCGTTGTGCCAGAGCCGTGCGTGGCGCTGGAGTAGAAGCCTGTGGCTGCGAGGTTCTGACGAGCTCCCGACGCAGTGCTTGCGCCTGTGCCGCCGTACCCAGTCGCAACTGTGGTGCCCTGCCACACGCCGGTCCCAATCGTTCCAAGAGTTGTGATTGTGTTCTGGCCGGCGTAAGTGCTTGCGATCGTAATGGCGTCCGACGACACCGTGATCTTGTCTGCTGTGCCAACGACGTTCAGCGTGTTCCCAGACTTCGTCATGCCGTCTCCAGCGGTTATCTGTCCAAGCCCAGAGAACTGAGTGAATACGAGTGCAGTGGAGTCGATCGTGATGGAGTCGTTCGTCGTTAGCACCCATCCGGAGTCGCCGTTCGTTGTGCCTTCGTTGACCCAAACAGCGAGGCCGCCGGTGACCTCAGCGTTCGCATCAGCGTCGGTGGCTCGCGACCACGACCCAGACGCAACAACATAGATGCCGTTCGCTGACCCAGTGCTCTGGTCCTTGACGAGCACACGGTCACCAGCAATGACGGAGACGCTGTCAATCGTTTGCGTGCCGGAGAGCGTGATGTTCGCCGTGGTGGCTGCGCGGACCGACGGCTTCCAGTCAATGCCAACTGCTGCGGAGTCTACATAAGCCTTCGTTGCTGCGTCTGTTGAGTTAGACGGCGTCGCAAGGTTAGTGATTGTCTGCGAGTTCAACGAGACGCTT
>Ga0209500_10001395_pt1 | contig 18184 bp, 25 predicted proteins | sample S_140212_EF_Meta_FD_187323 | JGI IMG/M metagenome (GOLD analysis project Ga0209500, IMG submission 187323) | Freshwater microbial communities from Lake Simoncouche, Canada to study carbon cycling - S_140212_EF_MetaG (SPAdes) (version 2) | ecosystem: Environmental > Aquatic > Freshwater > Lake ... | reverse complement strand
CAATTACTTAAATTTAATGTTGCTCCACTTCCTGTGCCTCCTGTTACTGATACAGGATTTGTTGGCAATACAGTATAATATCCAAAAGTTTGAACAGAGACTGCAGTAATAACGCCTGATGAAACACCTGTTACTGTACAGGCTTGAGCTTGTGTTCTAGTTCCACCTATAACAGTTATTACATCGTTTAATGTGTATCCTGTACCACCATTTGCAATACCTACTGTAATTGCCCCAGCATAAGCGGTAGCTGTAGCTGTAGTACCACCTGCTGTGGTTGGAGCGGATATAGTTGCAGTTAAAGCTGTAGTGTAGCTATTTCCACCAGCTATTCTAGTTACTGCTGTTACTGTTCCACCGTTGGATATATTAATACCAGAACTACCTGCGGCTAGGTCTATAGCACCTGTGCCTTTAGGTTGGAAAGCCATAGAGATGTTGGTGTCTGTGCCTTGTGCCTGCATAGGTAAAGCTATGCCTGCTACAGAACCATCTACATTTAAGAAATTAACTGCACTTGTAATACCTGATGTGCCTACTGCAAATTGTCTTGATGATGTAGCACCATTGTTAAAGAAGTTATGTCTAGCTGTTCCTTTAGATACAAAACTTAAAGCTATGTTGCCATCTGAACCTTGTGATGATATTACAGGAGCAGCGGTAGTTGCTCCACCTGTTACTTGAACATAGTTTACAGCAGAATTAGTTGGAGCAACTCTTAATTGTTCAAAACCAATACCAAAAAATTGATGGCTATTCCCTAAATACCTCATGTTATACCATGCAATAAGAGGGGCTATTGACATTAAACTTGTGCCTTGTGTTGTATCAAAAGCAACACCAAATGCTCCTGAACCTGCACCTGATGCGGTATTTATATTTCCAAATAACGCTACCTTAGAATCCCAAGCTGAACCACTACTAAAGAGAGTTCCTAGTTTTACACCAAATTGACCTACAGTAGATGTATCAGCAATTGATGTGTTTCCTGTAACTGTATTAAGAGCTGCTTGACCTGTAACAGTTAATGTTTGGAATGTACCAGCTGAACCGCCTTCAATTTTTTGCCAAGTGGATCCGTTGAATATAGCCCAATCGCCTACATCCCATGTTGTGATACCGTTTAGATTTGTACTGCCTGCGACAGAGACTACATAGTAGTAGCCTTGAACTCCTACGCTTGAGACTAGTGTAGGCGTGTTTGTAGAAGCATTCCAAGTGCCTTGATAAGTCAAAGCACCTAGTGCAGCTAATGAAGACCAACCATTACCAGTTAAGACATAATTCTCTTGACCGATTAATGGTTGTGGAACCTCTCCCTGTATCCCGTCTAAAGATAAAGTTGGAGGCGTGAAGGTGCCAAAGTCTACGACACCTGCATGCGGTGCTACGGACATTACAGACTCTTAATAAATGCTGTATGCTTTTCTATTAAATCTGCTCGCAATGCTTCTGCTTCTTTTTTAACTGCTTCAGCTTTAGCTTGCGTTTTATCTAATTCAGTTTGTTGATCTTTTAAACTTACGCTTAAACTATCGTAGTCTGATTTAGCTTTTTTAACTTCATTAGCACTTTTACGAGCTTCAGATTGAGCTAGTTTTGCATCATCAGCGGCGGCTTTAGCTTCATTAACTAGTGATTCAGCTTTAGCTTGGGCATCTGCAAGAATTGCATCTGCTTTATTTTGAGCTTCTTTTACTAAAGTTTCTGATTTTAAATTAGCTTCTTCTAGTTTATTTTTAACTGCTGCTTTTTCAGCTTTAACTTTTTCTCTTAAATCCATAATCTCAGTAGCTGGTGCTACTAATTCTACAAACTTTTGATGCTCAGCTGTAACTTCTTGTAATGCTTTTATTTTTGCTTCATATATTTTTGGATTTGTAACTAATGATAAGAAGTCAAGTAACTGACCGCTACCACCAGCAGACCCATCAATGTTATTTGAAATACTCATGCTAGACCTCCTCCACCTGCTTGGATCATTGTTAATGTTGCTGTGCCTGTTCCTGCGGTTGTTTTTAGTCTAATACCTTGTACTGGATACGCAATATTTGAATCTTTTGTTGTAGTTTGCGATGTTAAACTAGGGTGATCCGTCCAAGTAGCTGACGCAGCACTAAAGTTACTTGCAAAAACATTATCAAAAGTATACTGCACAGTATAAGTAATAGTACCTGTTACAATCACGCTTAAAGCAACGTTAAAAGGGGAAACGTAATGATCTGTTGCATTTACGTTTGAATTACCTACCCCTGTTACGCTAAATGTTACTGGACGCATATTAGCCTCCTAATTAAGCTGATGTTGAATCGGTTGAGCCATCTGCATTACGAACAGTGTAAACAATTTGTAACGTTACAGAACCAGTAGTTAAAGTTGATGCTTTAGTAGCTGTGAAAGTAATAATTTTGTCTGTTGTGCCTACGTTAGCAAGTAAAGCTGTCACTGTATCAGAAGCTGTAGCAGCTGTTAAATTAGCTGGAGCAGCAGGGCCTGTAATAGTAGTAGCCGCTGTAATATCAGTAGCACCAATACTTAACTTAATTGTTGTAGCCGCACTAAATGTAGATGTAACATAGTATTGCATAGATTGAATAATTGCACCTGCTGGAAGTGTAACCACGTTACCTGTTAATGATGTATTAATTTCACCAAAAGTAATTGTGTCTGTTTGAGTAACTACAGTAGCACCCATGTTACGGATTGTGTCGGCAGTAGTGCCAGTAGTGAATTTAGTAGTACCTAATAGCCATGGGCCTAAATGAGAAGCGATTGCCATAATAATTTTCCTTCATACAAAGTTAAGCTTATTAGTCTTGTATGCGTCTGCCGGGACAGTCTAATAAACCGGATATACCCGGATAAATGAATCATACTACAAAAAACTATAAAAGCAAGTATTTATTACTGAAAAAGGGCCCGAAGGCCCTTAGTTTAATAGCAGTCTGTTACGATAACCATTACTTGTTCATTACGTACATAGTTACTTCAAAGCCAAATCTCATTTCTGTTGCAGCTGGTTTTGTCCACATAGTAGTTCTCCTTTTGTGTTGTATTTTTACTAAGCTACGTCGTAGCTATGCATATATTGCTCTTTTTGCTATACAAAGTCCTACAGAAAATCATGAATTACAGGCAAAGAAAAACCCAGCCGAAACTGGGTTAATCTGGTATTACTTAGCAAGGAACAATTAAGCGCCTTGTGAACCCCACATACCGAGAGGATCTGACCAACCAAATGAATAACGCTCACGAGCCTTGTAACGAACATTGCCTGTATCAAAATCGCCATCCATAGATGTAGATAATGGTGTACGAACAAAGTGTTTCATGCCGTTAGGTACATCAGTTGTTAAGAAGTATGCATCTGGATCTGTCAAGAAGTGGTTAATTGCATAACCTTCTGGGATAGAACCATTGTTCTTAATTGCATTGATATCGTTATCAGTTGTACCAACACGTAGTTCAGTATCGAGCAAGCGAGTTGCAACGAATTGATTACCTGGTGGAACAATAAGTTTACGAGGTTGAGCAGCGATCAAAAGACCACGTTCATCAGTCCAAGCAGCAATTTGAATAACAGCATTTTCCAATGAAGTTTCGTTCAAGTCTGATGGAGTTGATTGTGTGTTGCTGTTTGTAGCGCCGTTAACAAGTGGATGGTTAGTAGCAAACAATGGAACACCATCACCACCGTAATACTGTGCTGAGTTTGTGAAACCGTTGTTAAGTACGTTTGCAGCCTTAACTTGTTTTGTGTAAGACATAGCTCTTGCTAATGCCTTTGTGTAACGTGCTGATAATGTATCATACAAGTTATCTTCTACAGCTTCTTCAGTTAAGCTGAAGCCAAGAGCGATAGTTTGGTGATTGTATCGTGCAGTCCAAGCTTCTTGAGCATTGTCATAAGCGATAGCATTGCCTTCGTTTTTAACAGGTGCTGCTGCAAAGCCTGATAGTTTTGTTTCTTCTTCGAAAGAACGTTCTGAAGTCTCTGTTTCGTAGATTTCTTTATGTTCTTCGCCATAACGTTTGTACTCTAAACCAAACAAAGCATTAAGGCCTGGTAATAGCTCTTTAAGTAGCTGTGCGCGTGAAATTGCCATGTGTTATTCTCCTTAGATGCCTGTTGGGTTATTGTATGAATGAGCGACTGGATTAAATTTAACCAAGACGTCAGTATACGCATCACCAACTGTTGATGTTGTACTCTCAACGAAATCTACAATACGGAACGCAATACCAGAAGTAGCAGCTGTAGTAGCACTAATTGCTGATGTTGAATTGCCTGTAGTTGTTGAACCTGTAGATGTTGATTGAGCAGCTGCGAAATTCGCATTAGCGCCAAGTGTTGTCTGAGCTAATGTACCGTCAGCTTGAACTTGGAATAATGTATTGTAATCGTCAACAATGTAAGCCATAGCATCAGACGCTACTGTACCAGTTGGCCAGTATTGTGAGAATGTTAATTGCTTAGTTGATGGGTTTGTGTAAGTGCAACCTACAAAAACGCCGATTGTACCAGCTGGGAACGGTGATGCTGCTGAACCAACTGTTGTTACTACTTCGATTGTACCTGCAGCTACAATAGAAACTACTTGACCGTAGAATATATTTGAAGCATAGCCGGACGCAATCTTGATTTGACGAGTGCTACCAGCATATGGTAGACCGCCAATTTCATTTACGGGTTTTAAGCCGTATGGGGTTGCTGTTGCTGACATAAATGTCTCCTTTTGTTATTTACCTTTACCGAATGAAGTCGTAGCTTTTGACTCTGCAAAGAGAGGCATACGAGGATCATTCTGTTTCATGAAGCTGTTATCCACCGCGTCAGACTGTTGCTGAGCTTTATTCTGATAATGTGCAGTACGTTGATTAACAAACTCCTCCGGGATCTTACATAATAGTAAACCACCAATCTCAATTCCTTCTTTGAAACGAGAATTTTGATCTACCATGAGTTTCATTTCAGGGTGGTCCGCTAATTTAACGGGTTCCCATCCTTCACGCATTTTTGAAGAAACATTTAGATTATCAGCTTCGTTCATTACACTAGTACGAATCCAGCGATATGACCAACCAGGTACCTTCTTAAATTCTGGTAGTAATGATGCAGGTTGCCAACTATCAGCTCTTTGAAATTCGTTTCTTGTATCTTGTTCACGATCTAATCTTGTATTATCCATTTGTTCTCTCCAATTTTAAAGTTTCTCTTGCATATTGTTCCGGTGTTAACCCAAATTTCTTGGCTAACGCTACTTGTGTCTTCGTCAGACGCACTTTTTTAGGCGCGGTGCTACGCGTTGCCGGAGCAACTACATTCGAAGGTTTTGTGCGCTCGGCGGGTTGGTCCTCGTCTAGCGTTGCATCCCCAAAGTGTTCTGGGAATCGTTTTTGCATCGTACTATCAATACGACGATAATATTCGTCAGAGGTAGGACTGATCCCGCTTCTAACTAATTTTTCATGTAAGCCTAATGCAAGGCTTGTCATTTCTTCATCTTTTCCAAACCATTCGTTTTTATCTTGCCAGTCTAAAGCTCTAGAATCTGGTTTTGGAATTGATTGTTGATTTTGTTGTATATATACATCTTTTTCAGGTTCTTGTAAAGAAGTTTTAAATTGAGATACATAACCATTTGCTTGAGACATCCTAAGTTGTGTATCATTCATCCTACTTTGTGCATCAATAATCTTATCCCTGTCACCTGAATCGTATGCTTCTCCATAGTCTCGTTTAGCTATAGAAAGTTCTTTTTCTAGTGATTCTTTAAGAGTTTCAATATAAGTTTGCTCGCCGGAACTTAAAGTTATTTTAAGTTTTCGATTCTCATCTGCAAGCTGTTGTGCAAACCTAATTGCCTCTTGTCTTTCGCGATCAGCAGCTTCTTTAGCACGTCTTTCATCATGGTGCATTTTTCTAAGCTGTGATAACCGCGTTTTTACTTTATCTGAATAACTAGTTAAATCATCATTCTCTACCTCTTCTACTACTTCTTTAGGTAAAGGGTCACGATTTCTATCTTCAGGAGGAGTATCGTCTTCTATTTCAAGGTCAAAATCATCTTGCCTTGCTTCTTTAATAGCAGCTTTTGTTGTTTCATTCGGCTCTATTTCTTTTTCTTCAGGTAACTTATTACCTGTAGTGCCTGGTACATCCATATCATCTGGATATTCAAATACTATTTCCGTTTCTTTATCGTCAGCCATATATTACTCCTTATGCGCGAGTATAGCCGCGAGGATCTTCTACAACCCCCTCAACTGTGTCGTCGTTAATAATGCGGAATTCTCTTCCGTGAATTTTAAATCTAGTGCCCGCGTATGCACGCGTTAAAACAAAATCACCTTCTTTGCACCATGGACCTGTAGGAAATCTAGTCTCATCTTTATAAGCTAAGTCACCTACTTTTACTACAAATAAAACTACAGTTGAATGTTCTTCTATAGTTCTAGTTGAATCGGCTTTTACAATACCGCCCTTATACGTTTCTGCTGCATCTGGGATAGCACATAAAATTTTATATCCTTTTGGTTCAGGTAACTGTAAACCCCGTTCTTCAATTGGAATGTCTTCTGCTTCTACATTATCAACTGTTGGGATATGAATTGGTCGACCATCTGCATCTACCAAATCTTTATTCATGGTTAGAATTTGATCACTCATCTGAGTTCTCCATCCTGTCTACGATGTCAGCAATAATGCCTTGTATCGTATCACAAGCCCGTATATATCCGACAGCAGATTGGTAATGCGCGTAATCTTTCGCAGAACCTTCAGCAATTGAACCTAATACTTCTTTGCGTCTTTCAGCTATCTTACTGATTAATAGCTCAAGCGTTGGGTCTATCATTTACTACTCCTTTGGTTGTTTATTATCCTTTTGTATTCCTAGTTGCTCATTTTTAATCGCTGCATCTAGACCAATCTTTACTCCATCTAATGATTGCTGAGACTCTAATCTTTTCTTGTCCATAGATACTTTTGCAGTCATTTCCATAGCATTTAATTTTTGTTCATTTTCAGCTTTAGATTTTTCAAACTCAAGTTTTTGTTGTTCAATTTGAATCTTAGCTTGTCCTTCTTGAATCTTAGCTTGAGATTCTTGTTGCTTAATTTGAACTTCTTGTTGTTTGATTTGAAGTTCTTGCTGTTGCATTTGGATTAACGGATCTTGTTGTTGTTGTTCAATTTGTTGTTGTTGAACTTCAGCTTGATCTTTTTGTAGAAGTTTATTAGCCGCATCAGCAGTTAATCTAGATAATTGAACTTCCACGTCTTCAGGTAAGTTTTCATCTGGATTAGGTAATGGTACGCCTAACTGTTCTTCAATTTGTTTTCTATATTCAAACGCAATATGTTCATTTATGTGAGCCATTGCTGCAGCTTGAATTTGAGAAGCCATTGGATTTTGACCTATCATTTGCATCATCTTAGGATCTTGCATTGCTGCCATATGAACTGCAATATGAGCTTGATGATCTTGATAGATAAATGCTTTAACAGGTTTACCATTAATAACAGCCATATTTTCAGATACAGGATCTTTAGGTTTCTGATCTTCTGTACTTGGAATAAGCTTGCCAATATTCTTAATACCTAATACTTCTAACATCTGGCGATTAAGTTCTGGTAAATCATAGATCTGTGGGTTTGCTTGAGCCATCTGCATAACAGCTTGATACTGAACAACTTTCTGTGACATTGTTGCAGCATTTGGATCACTTACAGGAATCACATCTACGTTATCGTAGTCTGCTTGTTTAGCACGTCTATCGCCCACTTCAGGATCATAGTTATATTCTGACGGAGTGTAGTCTCTAATAATACCTTTAAGAAGTTTAAACTCTTGTTTCATTGCATAGTAAATACGAGCTTGAATAGCTGATGTTACTTTCAATGTTCTTTCTAAGATAGCTAGAGTTGTGCCGACAGGCGCATTAGATGACATGTCAGAAACTTTTAAACCTTCAGCATTAGCAAATGCACGACCTTCTTCGATGATTTGATTCATCAATGAATTTAATACTTGTGAAGGCTCTTTGTATGGAAGAGGTAAAATGTTGTCACGAATAGCACCACTTGGTACATCTACGTCACGCCATTCACCTGGTGCGATTGGTGTATCATCGCCTTTAATACGAAGTCCTCGTGACTTCATACCACCTGGTAAGTTTGATAGGGTACCCGCGTCAACAAGTTGACGTAAGATCATAGTACCTGATTTGGCGAAAGCACCTATCAAATGGATTAAACCGAAGCAATAGAAACCAAAGCCTGGTATGTAACCGTAGTGAACAAAGTGTTGACGTTTTAATTTCAACTCATCTTCTGGGTTCCAGTTACGTCTAATTGATAATATAGTGCCAGTACCTTTTTCTATTGTAACTACGTATGGTAAAGCAATTCCGTCATCACTATCTTTTAACTCAGGGATATCGAGTAGGGTGTGAATTTCGTAAAGTTTATATCTATCATCTTCAGCTGCGTTAAAGCCAAGTTTCTCTGCAATCTTTTTCTCAGCTTCGTCAATATCTAAGAATGGTTCGCCTAGATCAACGTCGCGATAAAATCCTGCTGCTTGAAGTTTTTTAATTTCGTTTTTAGTTTTACGCATGACGTGGGTTACACGTTCAGCTGTTTCTAAATTAGATGCACCATAAGGAACTACCATGTCCTCTGCAGTTACATACATTGCAACTTGGCGTTCTATAGATGGATCATAATAAATCTTTTTAAATGAGTTACCTGCTAAACCTAGTCCCCACAACATTCTTTCGTGTTCAGGTCTATACTCAGCCATAACATCGGTTAACTGATAATTCATGTCCTCTTTAACACGTTCAGCTGCATCTTCTTTTTCTTTAGTCTGCTTACCGATGATCTGTGTTTTAACTGGACCTGATGCTGGAAATGTCTCCATCATAGTTTCAGCTTGGAACTTAACCAGCGCTTCCGTCATTAAGGGGTGGTACACATTGCATGCCCCAGGCCACGGTTCGGTACGGTCTTCAATTTTAAGACCTAGTAATTCTAATCCGTCTACGTATGTAGTTAACCAATCTTTTCTTGAATCTAAGTCTGATGTAATTTCACTAAGTAGATCACCTGATAATTCTGTCAACACGCCTTCATCAAGTTCTTCTGCTAAGTTCACATTAAATTCGTCTGTTCGTTCTTTGCCCGCTTCAAGCATAATCTCCATGCTACCGTCATCTAATGTAACAGAATCTGCATTTTCAATTTCGATGCTTAAGTCGGGTTCGCCCATAGCCATCGCTTCTAATCCTTGTGGTGCTTGCGATAAACTTTTATCTATGTCTGCCATATTTTATTTTCCTATATTGCGTATAATTTTTTACCACGACCTGGAATCCCATATACCACGTCATCTTCTTCATCACTAGGTAACCTAATAAAGCCACCCTGTCTAAACCTCATCAGTGCAAGTGTTGTCGCGTCAACTAAGTCGTCATTCGCTCCACTTGGAAAGTCATTACACTCTTCAATTACTTCATGCGCCCATCTATGATCTGGAGCCCACACTATACCACTTCTAAACAAATCTGACACTGCATTTACACGACTAATTTTATCTTGCCCTTTACCTGGTGTAAATTCACCAACAGGAATGCCCATGCGTCTAACCTCTTGATAGAGTGCAGCTCCGTTAGATTTCTTTTCTACTATGAATGCGTCAGGCTCCCAATCCTTATATTCTTGTATACAAAGCTCTTTTAAGTCGGGGAACTCTAATCGTTTCTTAATTGCATTTAATAGTATTATATTATAGTTATTGGTTTCTTCGTTAAAAAAGACACCCCATGTTGTTAGTGCATTATAGTCAGCACGGTTATTAGCTTCTTGAGCAGCGTCTAGTGTCATAATTGTGAATTCACACTTAGGAGGATCTTCTCCTTCCCATATCTTCCACCACTCTCTTTTAATTAGAGCGCCCTCTTCTGATACTGGGTTTTGTAAGTATTGTGAGTTCCAATACCTAATATCTAACGCGGCCTTCTTAGCTTTTAATTCTTCTAGTGGCCAGAACTCAGGCCATAAGCTACGTTCTTCTCCGTCTTTATCCGTCAATATTGCTGGAAACTCTACGACCTCCCAGTCATCTACTTCGTTATTCTTAACCATTTGGTTTACAATTTCACCCGTCAAGTCAAGCTTAGACCACCGAGTCATGACTACAATTATCGCACCGCCAGGCATAAGACGTTGTAAAGGGCCAGACTGAAACCACTCCCAAGCAGGCTTAAATACATCAGATCGTCCAAGTTTAGCATCCTGTTCTGAGTGTGGGTCATCAATGATAAACAAATCAGCCCCGCGACCAGCGAGGGCACCACCCACACCAATAGCAAAATATTCCCCATTAAAATTTGTCCCCCATCGTGATGCTGATTTACTATCTGCTTGTAGTTCTACTTGTGGAAAAATGTCTTTATAAGCGTCACTACCCACGAGGTTACGCACACGACGCCCAAAGTTAACTGCCAAGTCAGCTGTATGAGATGCCATAATAACTTTTTTGTGTGGATACTTACCAAGGAACCATGCCGGCGCAAGATATGAAATAAGCTCCGATTTACCGTGCCTAGGAGCAATGTTAACGATAACTCTCTTCTTCTTGCCATTAGCAATCTCTTCAAATATCTTAGCCAATCTTCGATGGTGATCTCCTATCATGTAACCTGGATACACGTGCATAATAAAGTCTAGAAAACTATCCTTACCGTGTTCTTGTACCCAATTCTTCTTAAACACTCTTAACTTCGCTAGTGCTACTCTCTTCTTGTTATCATCCAGATGTGGAATGATCTGCATTAACTCCGCGGCTTTCTCTGGGGTTAGCCTTTCCTCACTCATCTGTTTTATCTTCTATTACTTCTGCATCTATTGTCTGCGCTGGCTCCTTCATGAGTCCTTTTTGCTTGAAGTCGTTTAACATAGTAAGAAGTTCTTTCTCAACCTCCTCCATCGACTCCATCTTGTGAGTCACTTCAGTCTTCTTCTTAAACGCGTCTACACCATCAACCTCGCCTAACGCTCTTAATGCTGTTGTCTTCTCTTTAGGATTCTTTGTTGTCTCTATGACCTTGATTAAATTGTTAACTACATAGAGTTTATAGTCTGCTAGTTCCTTTGCGAGTAGTACCTGTGTCTGAGCTACCATACCTGCACAAAATGCCATCGTAGGATCGGTGTATGTACCATATTCAGGTTTAAAGTTGGGATCTGTCATGACTCTTTTAACAAAGTCGACTGCTTTTTGTTGTTCTGCCGGGCTAGCATCAGGAATAGGTTCACCTTTTAGATCAGCTATGGTCTTAACTGTCTCAACTCTAACCTGTAACTCTTCTTCCATACCTAGTTCAGGCATAGCATCTTTAGGATTTTTAGGCAAAGGGACGTCCTCATCGATGTTGGGCATCATAATTACGTAAGAAACGTCGTGATCAGAGTTATCTGATTGATTTTGTTGACTGTTTAGGTCGTTCATGTGTCGCTGTTACACCTTTGAATAGAATTTGCAGCTTATTTAACTATTTTAACCTAGTTTTATCTTATTTGCACAGTCTTTTGGTAGAATGTCTAAATGAAAACTACGTTGACTAAGAAGAATTTAGAGATTTTATACAACATGGCGTGTAAATTGCCGCCCTTTAATAGACTTCCTATGCCTAAGTCGGACAAAGTTAAGTTCCGTGTTATCAAAAACCCTACTATATATGGCTGTTTTGACGAAGTGGACATGGCTATTGAAATAAGTTCTGGTTCTTGTGGTCATTTCATCACTATTTTTCAAACCCTCCTCCATGAAATGGTTCACTTAGCTCTCTACGTTCGAGGCGATGATGACTTTGATCAACACGGGGCTAAATTCATGCGTATTAAAGATGTTTACTCCGAGCTTTACAACTTCGACCCTAAAGCTATCTAAGTAAAACCTTGCTTTACACCCCTACTTTTCACATTTTTTTATAGAAATTTTTTTTGTTGACCCTTTTTATTTGGTATGGGGGGTGTTTCTATATTTGACTTTTTTTCTGACCATTTGCGTTGGGTTCAATGTAGGGAATGACGGGACTCCTACTTTGTAAAACGGGGTGATGGGGTGCGGGTGGGGTTCGTAGTATGCGACCGCGTCGCGCCTAGTTCCTACCGCGTCCACGAAGTTCACCGCGTCCGCCTCGTTTGCTTGGTTATTACCCCGTTAAACTTCGTCCACCTCGTTCACTCGGTTCATGGAGGCGCGGTTCGCGCGTAAGTCATTGATTATATTGAGAAGTTCATGAAGTTCACGTTTTATTTTACGGCGTTCACGTTGTAAGTCCTTGATTATATTGAGAAGTTCATGAAGTTCACGAAGTTCATGCCAAATAATAGGACATCGGGAAATGAGTTTCGAATTGTTTGCACGTCGTTCGACTTCGTAGAGCAGTGATCGTCCTCCCCCCTTGTCCTCTTTTTTTAACATGAACCCATGAACCAATCATTAATAATAATAATAAATAATATAATATATCTATATAAATCAATAACTTAACTCTCATTCACTCATTCATAAAACCTTCGGTTCACGTTTTAAAGTAAAGTTAGCAAAACATGAACTCATGAACCTGTTATTAATCAACGACTTACGCGCGTTCCGCGCCTTTTTTTAACCCATTGTAAAAAATTACTATACAAAGTTTAGATTGTTTGAGATAATCGCGGACGCAGTATTAATTTATCAACTACAAACGAAAGGCATTATATGAACATGAAACCCACCTACACGATAGATCAAGTAGTCATAAGAACGTCACTCGATAACGGCGTCCGCCACGTCTTTTGGAAACTGATCGACGAAGTCATGGCAGAAAACCCCACGTTCACACAAGACACCTCGCACGACCACAATGTTTTAATCGAACTCGCGGTTAAACTTAACAACCTCGCTTATGACATTGAAACATCAGACGCGCACGACGAACACCACAAAACAACAACCAAGCACTCGCAATATCAACGCGCAGTATTTCAACTTAAAAATGACCTTTCCGATCTCGGATATAGGGGCTAAAAATGAACCTCGACTACCTACGCCCGAGAATTGAACGGGCATTGAAACAACCCGACGCGCTCAACATAACCGAGCGCGTTATTCTCTCAACTCTGCTTTTTAATAGCACTTATGAAACCGCGTTCAAACTACGCCTCTCAATTGCACAAGTAGAACAAACAACGCGAGAATTTTTTATCAAAACTCAATACAAAGGACAATAAAAAATGGAAACCAACGAAACCCCGTTCAAAAATCAAAAAGAATTTGACGCCTACGTTAATCGAACCGCGCAGAACATGAAAATAGAACACAACCTCGACGACGACGCGCGATTTTTGGACTTTGACGTGATCGAACAGGAAATTTATTTTTACATGGACGAAACCACAGGCGCGAGAGTTTACGACGCCGAACTTATGCTTCAAGAATTTCAAGACAAATTAAACCAACTCACGAAAGGCACAAAATGAAAACCACACCAACCCAAGCGCAACAACGCCATGACGCAATAGAAATTTTACGAAACCAACTCCGCCCACAAAAAGCCTACGAGGTCATGAAACCCACCGCGCAGAGTGTGAACATCATCGACGGCACAATAAACGGGCATGGAGTGAAGTTTGTCTTTTACTATCAGCCAACAAAGGCGGACATGGCAAACGCGCACCACGCGACAAAGAACCTAGAGAACAACCTACGCGACGGCGTCGCCAAAAGAAAAGCGCACCTTTTCAACTTGGTAGAAAACGACGTGACCGAATACACCGACATTTTAACGATCAATTCAAAAGACCTAGACGAACTCAAAAACGAAAGCGAGGCATTAAATGAACGTGAATAAAACAATCCAACAAAACAAAACGGGCGCGGACTACAAACGCATAATAGAAACTATGCACAACTTGAACACGCCGAAACCCCCCGCGCTTTTAAGATATAGGGACATCTATTCGGCGGTAAGCGATCAAGAGTTTATGGCACGATTGCAACTATTTAACCCGACGCCGAACGACTGCGCGGAAACGCACCTCTATTTAAAAAACGCTCGATCAAATAACGTCCGCTTTTTTTTAGAATATCAACTCGAGAAAGACGACAGAGCGAAACGCCAACAACTCCGCAAAAGTAGATATTCACGCTCGGACTATTACGCACAAGGCGGGACGGAAACCTATTACAAAATCAACGGCGCAACACTCGCGAAAACGATAAGCGACGTGCGCAACCCTCCCGACGTAGAACAGGAACGCAAGAACCTCGACTACACCCTCCGCGCTTGTGAATATATAAAGCGCATTGAACAACTCGACAAGGTGCGGGACAAACTCGAACCGCGCATTAAACAGATCGATCAAGAATTTAACGGCGGTGAGTGGGTTCACATGAATTGGAACGCGATCGGCATTACAGGCGAACAATTCGTGGCATTAGATTACCTTTTCAACTTGCACCGCGTCCACGTCAGTTTAATGAACCCTCTACAGATAGCACACTATCCGACTTTAAAACATTTAAGGGACGGGCGCGAGGTCGTCACAAAGTTAGGCAAGTATTTAACATCATTCAAGGACTTCATCGGCATAACAGAAACAGAGATCAAGGACGCCGTCGAGAAATATAACGCAATCGTGGCAAGTCGCACGGGCTGGGAAGTAAAATACATTGAAAGCACCGACGCCGACGGGTTCGTCCGCATATACCGCGATTGTTTGGCGGGTTCATGTATGAAAGGCGAGGACGCCGTCCGAGTTTATGCGCATGACAAATCGGTGATACGCTTGGCATATATTCAAAGTAAGTCGGGCGACATACTCGCGCGTTGCATCGTGCGGGAGGACTTGAAACAATACGTTAGAATTTATCCCGACGCCAACGGCTCAACGGAGGGCAAATACCTCCAACAATATTTAAAAGCCAACGGATACACTCACGGCAACCTCGACGGGTGTTTATTGCAGATGATCGAGCATGAGGACGAGGACGACATTTTTGTTGCACCTTATATCGACGCGGGAGTGAACGGCAACGGCTCGGAGGGTTCGGCACAATCGGGCGAACTTGTGGACATCGACAACAACACTTATATTGAGATCAACACGCATGGCGAATTAAGTTTGACCATGACGAACGGCTGGACGGACGACGTGCGGGACGAGGACGAGAGCGAGTGTGACGACTGCGGGGACATGGAACACAACGACGATATGACTTACACGCATCACGGCGACTATATATGCCGACATTGTTGTGATAATAATTATTCTTATGCTTGGATCAATAACAATACTCAAGACTACGTTCACCACGATCACGTTATTTGGGCGAATGATGACGCATACCATGAGGACTGCGATTTATCCGCGCATGATATTTATGCTTGTGAGGAAACGGGCGACTATTACCACATAGACGACCTCGTTATGACCTTACGCGGTTTTATTTATTTTAATTTAGTGGAGGACATAGACCACGAGGACGCGGACGGCAACCTATCAGCACACGAGGACGACGTCCACGAATTAAGCGACGGGACAACGTGCCACACCGACGACGCGAAAGACTTACAAGCAGAGATTGACCGCGAGAAATCGGAGGACGAAATAGAGATTATAGAATACCCCGACGCATTAAAAGAACCACAACCCGAACCACTCGCGCCCGTGTTTGAAATATTAAACAACGCAATAGACGCCAACCAACAAGGACAACAACAAAATGAAAACAATTAATAAACCAATCGACAGACTATTAAACATTCTTACATACAGACGCCAACATGAAAGCGAGGGCGAACGTGAATTTATAGAGGCATATTTCAAAGACTTCAAAACGCTAAAGAATGAGGAAGGCGAAACACTCGCTTATATCTACGACAACCACAACAAAAAAGCCAAGACGAACATTTTATGGAGTGCGCACATTGACACCATGCACAACTCAACGCCCGAACTTATCACGCAAGAAGTTTTCCTAGATACTTTCGGGACGGCGTTCGTAGATCAAGCGTCCGATTGTTTAGGCGCGGACGACGGCGCGGGGGTTTTCTTACTTCTTGAAATGATCGACGCCGACGTTGAGGGGACATATATATTCCACAGAGGCGAGGAGCGCGGGGGGTGGGGTTCGTCGCAGATCGCAGAACTTCATGCCGACTATATAAAACAATTTACACACGCGGTCGCGTTTGATAGACGCGGGACAACTTCGATCATCACACACCAACGAGGCGACAGGTGCGCGAGTGATGAACTAGGCCACGCATTAATTAAGCTATTCGGTAAAGACTTCCAACTCGACACAACGGGCATATATACAGACACGGCGGAATATGCGCACCTAGTCCCCGAGTGTCTTAATATCTCGATAGGCTATCAGTCAGAACACACAAGCGCGGAAACTTTAGACACGGCGCACGTCCTACGAATGAGGGACACAATCCTCGCTTATGATTGGAAACGCCAAGCCCTCCCGATTGTCAGAAAACCCGAACCGCGTCCACTATATTCATTTTACGGCGCACACAATCGCACCATGTCGCACGATCTCCCGACCTATGATGATCTACTATATACCGATTATAAGTCAATGTTGAAATGGGTTAAAAGTGCCAAGCCCGACGAGATTGCTAATGTTATCTATGACCTAGTCGATCAAATTCAATACATGGAGGAGGCGCAATACTACCCAATGAACGACGACCTCGACGCACCGCTCGACCGCACACCTTATCACTACTAGATTAATGCAATCACTCCACCTCGACGGGCTACCCATGCCCGTCTTTTCTTTTCACTTTAAATACTTGAGTATTCTACTCGGTTATTCTTTTTCTCTCACTTCGTCCACGCAATAAATACTTAATGCGCAAAATCTAGGGAACAGGTTTCATTAGAAACGGGGGCGTCAGCGCGACTAGAAGCGGGGAATTCCCCACGCCAAAAAAGAAACGGGGACAAAGTCAACGCAATAAATACTTAATGCGGACTAGAAACGGGGACTACAAAATAATTGTAAAATAATACTTGACAAGTAGAAACGGGGTTTGAGATAATCGTAGACCTCACTAACAGAAACGGGGATTGATATGAAAGAAGTTTTTATTAGCTATACAGAGGGCGATGACGATTTTAGGATTGTGGGCGATGATTACAAACAAGTATTGGAACGTCTATGTTTATTTTTAAACGATCAAACGAATTTCCCTTATCGGTTTAGTTTAGAACCTCCACAAAAAGAATGGACGGCAGAGAAGTTTGAACCCGCAGTTGAAACCGAGTTTGACGATTTAGATGACGGCATAACGTATTGCGTGTATTGCTATGACGAAGTGCCTGAATGGAAAGGCAGTTGTTGCGGTGAAAACCATTTTTTGACGGGAAAGGAAATAAAAGATTATGAAAAAGAATTATCTTACATAGACAAAAGAGTGAAAGGCGCATCAACATGAAACTCATTAACGGCACAGAGATAATAGACAATTCACCAAATGAAAAGGCGGGGGAACTAGCGGAAGCAATCTACGACGACGTGATTTGGTTGCTTGATATAGAGCATTTGTGTATCCAAGATGACGAAGACGGCAACACAAGTGATACAGAATACGGACAAGACTTATTTAATGCAATTTATGAACGATGTATGGCTTACTTTGAAAGGGAAATCAATGACCTATAAATCTACCATAAGACAAACGCTAAAAGAATGCTTAAAGACAATAAAGAATACGGCAGACTATCTAGAAGAAACAGCAAATGGGGAAGCTGACGAAATCAGAGCATCTAATTTACAATGGGCAGCACAAACATTAGAAAACTTATATAAAGAAATGGGGGAAGTATGAACAACATAGATAGATTAGAACGCGACATAGACCCGCCCGAACCACAAGAACCTATAAGGATTAAATCATGGTGGCTATCGGTTAAATGGGAAGACGGCAGAATAGAAGAGATAGCCCTACCCGCTGAATTTAGACAAGCGGGAAAAGACATTGAGAACTTTTTAGATGAAGTTGAGTATGAATACAATCGTGATATACTAGAACACCAAGCACAAAAATATGGAGACCCCGATGGTGACTACTGAAAAGAAAAAAGAAAAACAAATTATAGTCGAGCAAG
>Ga0209500_10001394_pt1 | contig 18184 bp, 8 predicted proteins | sample S_140212_EF_Meta_FD_187323 | JGI IMG/M metagenome (GOLD analysis project Ga0209500, IMG submission 187323) | Freshwater microbial communities from Lake Simoncouche, Canada to study carbon cycling - S_140212_EF_MetaG (SPAdes) (version 2) | ecosystem: Environmental > Aquatic > Freshwater > Lake ... | reverse complement strand
ATAAATTTTACTTAATGGATATATACTTACATCTAATGCATTTGCAAAACTATATGTATTAGTAATGTAGGCAGCCTTTGATGGCAACATATCACTCCAAAAGAAACTATTACTATCTGTTTTTGATTTAGTAATTGTATCTAATGCATTATCTAACATAGTAGACGGAGATAAACGTTCAGTAAAATCAGTAGTATTAATTGTATCAACTAATAGTGTTTTAAAGGTAATATATTCTCGGCTATTATATATTAATGCATTAAATAGATTATGATTTTGTTTACGCAAGAATGCGCCGGGTAATACTAAACTTGCGCTATTTTGTATAATCTTATTACCATATGGTACCATATTACCCAAGTCACGGTAATTATTTGATCCAAATACGTTGCCGGTTGTGTTTGGATTATTATAAAAACTACTTTGGTATTGACCACGAATATCACCCACGTTAACTACTGTAATATCCGCATTTAATGGATTGTTATTTAAGTTGATGGGTACCTGATAGTAAGCTGTTTCACTTACCTGATCACTTAATAATAATATTTCAACTACTGTATCTACTTCTGGATTAGGAACTGTAAAGGTTACTATTGTTTGTGTACCTGTTGTTATTACAGTATAGTCACTTGAATATTGTATTTTATTATTTACAAAGAGCTGTATGGTAGGCCAAACACTATCTGTATTTGCTAGTTTAGCAATATCACATGTATATGTACTAGTTGGGTTAGCGGCAAAGTAATCAAATTCAAATATTTGATATTGCACACTAGGGCCAATGGCAGTTTGCCAACCTAATTGTCTTACTGAGGTTGTCAAGTCAGAATAATTATAAACGTAACCTGTATTAACTTTTTGTGTAATAGGGTTAGTACCACTTACATAATTAAAAATTGCAGAATTTAGTGATACATCAAAACTGATATCTCCTACATTATCAATTGAACTATAGAGTAATGGAAAACCTAATATAGGGTCATCTAGTCCTGATCCTATCCCGTATGCAAATAATTTATTACCAGCAAATGACGTGCCAACATATATATCACGATCACCAAAACTAATTCCATTATTATCAAATATATCAAACAATGGTGGTTGATTTACTGTTGTTTTTTGTTGACTTTCTAACCATTCTAGGCCATCAAAGTTAAAATTCATACCTTGATAATTATAACCTCTAAATGCAAAAGTTTGCTCATTTTCTAATACAAGTCCATCTTCAGCTTCTGATAATGTAATTACCGGAGTGTTTCCGGGTATTAACGTAGAAAATCTGACAACATATATTTTATTTCTAACATTTAATGTAGTGTCGGCTGCAAAGACTACTCTTGCACCATCAAACAATGCATAGCTATCATTTTGTGTGTCATTGGCTATGAATGATGATTCGTTTGAAGTTGAGCTTATTACTTGTGAACCAACCCATGATACGGTTAGCGTTAATGTTGTTGTGCCAGTTATAGTAGTGATTTGACTATTTCTAGGCAAAACATTAGTAGTATCAGTTATGTATTGACCAACTTGAAATGATCCAATCACATCGGAGGCTAAAATAGAAACAGTAGTAGATGTTCCAGTAGTACCTGTAATTGATCCAGTATATGCTGTGTATACTTCTACATCAGGATAATAATTTTCTTGTCCAGCAACACCGGTCACATCGTTAAATGCATCTGTTGTTCTAAAATCAATAAAGTCAATTGGTGGTTTACCAATAACCCCTGTGTTATACAAACGTAGATTAGGATAAAATTCAATAATAGGGCGTTTAGCTTTATTGTCTGGATTAGCATAAAGAGTAGCTAATTCTGGATTACTATTATAGGTAGCAGTAGCATTAATCACATCAATATGAAACCATCTATTACTTCTTGACCATGGGTTTTTATCAATACTATTTCTAGCAATAGTAATATAATCTTGTGTTACCGGAATATATAAATTAACATCAAAATTTCCTATATCATACGGGGTAGTATCAAACGGTATATATGTACCTGAGGTAAATGGTTCCGGAGCTATAAGGGTAGTAACTGGAATTAATTCAATTGCAGTACCTACCCCTTCTACATAATATCTAATATTTTCATAACTAATAGGATAAATATCACCAGTAAATATTACTTTTAGTCCGTTAGTGAATACAATTCCATTAGGAGAAGTGTAGTTGGTTTTACCAATAATATCAGTAATTACATCAATACGATTAGTGGTGTTACTAGATATTAATCTAATTTGTCCAACTTTATTACCTGAGGTGCCGTCTTGATAATACAAGGTGTCAAGTATTGCACTCATGTAAGGTATTACAGTAATAGTGTCACTCGTATTTCTATAAAATGTTCTACCAATATATTCTACACCAAAATTAGCAGTGATGTTTTCTTCAACTGGTATAGTACCACTATCAACTAATCTAATCACAGGGTCGGTTGGGTCACCTTCATATGTAATTGTATAAAAAGTGGCTGCTATATCTGTATAGTATCCGCCTTCATAGTTTACAAAATTTGTGCTATCTCCCGGAGGAGTATATGGCGCGCCACCATTTGGTGATATTGAAGAACTAGTTTCTTCATCATAGGGAGTGGTGTCATAGAACGCAGAAATGTATCCAGTTAATACAATTGCAGTGCCATTACCGGCGCCAACGCCAGTAGCAATAAATGATTCTCCTATTGTGTTAGATGTTGCACCTATTAAAGTAAAATCGGTAGTACCAATAGTGTTTATAGTATATGTGTTACCAACTTCAAATGATCCAGCATTAACTACCGAGTCGAGACCGGTATTATAAAACATTAGGGTAAGACCTTCTAATGAGGTAATACCATCTATACCATTTGTTAAACTACTAACTAATACTCCGTTAATTTGATCGTATGGTAATGTACTTATTACATCTACCCGGTTGTTGCCAGGAAAATCATATTGGTCTTGTGCATTTTTAAATGGAACTGTAAACGTTACCACACCAACTTCTGCACCGTTATTATCAACACCTAATACATCACGTGTCTGTACATTAGTTTGATTAGGATCAAATCCAGTAATACCCGGCATGCCTTGAATCCAAAATTGACTATCTTGGTTTACACTAAATCGATATGTTCCACCACGTAACAACGTAAGTGATGGGTTAGTAGATCCTTGTGATTGACCATCTGCAGTTACTAGATAACCATTTGGATTACTTGTAATAATGTAATCAGTAGCATTATAAACTGTTTCTGTACTAACAGTGACAGCTTCTGGACCTTCTGGAATCCAATAGTATTGATTAAAGTTAATAATCTTATCTAGGTTAGTAAAACTATCCCATGAATAAAACTCACTAGTAAATAATCTGTTATTGTCACTTATCAATCCACCTTCTAATTCCAAACCATCAATAATACCTGGATAACTTATAAAATCTTGTGCAGTATTTGTATCTTTTTTTAAAAATACTACCCCTGGATCAAGTTGATAATCTGTTCTAGTTTTTGTAGGTTCGGTTATATAATAATTTTTAGCATTAACACCATAGCCAAATCTGCTACCAATATATCCTTGAATTCGTTTAGTATTTGGTTGGTCTACTATTTGATCCAACGTTGCATTTAAAAATTGACTATTGGTAGGAGTTTTAAATATTTCAGGTAAAAAATTTAATGTTCTAATTCTTGTTGCCATTATTTCTCTCTATGGTTATATATTACTTATCTTATTTGTAACTGTGCTGGTGTGAGTGCCGCAATCACAAGAACATCATTTGCTGTTGCTCCATTAGCAAATATTTCATACGGAGCTGATTTAATTTCATATAAATCTCCAAAACTCATTGTAGGGTCATTTGGAACTAATACAGCAGAACTTATTAGATCACCCACTTGAGCATGTAAATACGCACTCAATTCACTAAAGTAAAAGGTGTCTCCAAAATTCCAATTGTTAATATTAAAATATGTGTTCATGGCAGAGAGAACCGCACTACGTATTTCACTATCACTTGCATTTGTGTTACCGGCTCTAATTACCTTAACAGTTGCTCTTAATTGAGCAGGAGCTTTGGGTCCAAATAATGGTAAAAATACAACACTATTTAAAATAATACTATCACTTAACATCTTATAATCATTTAATGATCCATATGCCTGTGTTAACTCATTAATTGTAGGCTCATCCGGAATAGGTACAGTATCTGTAATATCTTGTAACCAATTTTGATACGCGGTATAATATGCCTGTGTAACTACATATAGATCAATAATATTTGTAGTTGCTGGATCAATGCGAGTTGTATTATTACTATTATGACGATATTGAAATTGTAATCCTTGACGGCCCGGTTTCATAATATATTGTGGTTGCTCAGTTACAACATAAAACGGTGTGTTAACTGTTTGGTCTTGTATTGTGGTGTAAAATAAATTATCTGTAAATGCATAAAACAGTTGACCTTCTGGATACTCATACTTAACTATTTCAATTTGTGTTTTAGTTGCATAGATATATACCACATCACTGGATGCTATTAATTGATAACGTGAAAGATTAACGGCATCTTGTAACAATACGAAGAACGTGTAAATGCCTATGTTAGTATTACCATTTACATATCCGGTTACTTCAGTAAAGAAGTCTGGATTACTAACAATGGTTCTATCATTAACATCTATACTTGCTACTTCAACTTCAAAATCATTTACATAGCCGTCGCTTTCAACTGTCTGTCCAATAATACTTGAAGTGATTGGAGTTGCTAATGGATAGTTACTGCTAGGTTGTGTATTAGTTGCTAATACTTTAACAAAATCTTGTAATATTTTACCACTAAATGGATCATATACTAATTTACCAGTTTCAAAAGTAAAACGTGTGTCAGCTACACTACCAAAATAGTATGCCAATGAACGATATGATATACTATAACGATTATTTCCCAAACTTAATAGGTTTACAAAATAATTACTAGCATCGTATGCACCAATACTCCATCTGTCTTGTGCTATAGTTAAACTGTTATCAAATATTAAACTGAAACTTTGATTGAGTTCCATTCTAACAATACATTCTTGTATTACTATATTAGGTAATGAATTATCAAATGCTGGTAATATAGTAGATACGATAGCACCTTGTGGAACGTATCCATTTAATGTGATCGGGCCTAGTCCGTTACTAAATGCACCTTCACCATTATTATAACCATCACCTACTACATTTAATACTGTAGTCCATATATAAGTTTTATTTGACGGGCTAGCAATACCTGCTATCAACCGATTAGAGTCACTAAAATAATATCCAGATGGTGCAATAAATTTCATCATTGCACCTTTAGTAGTATATTTCATATTATATGTAGAATATGTTCCGACTGGAATTGGAGTATTATCACTGCCATTAATATTAAAGAAATAACCAGTTAAACTACTAGCATCAACTGTTTGTTCTTGCCAATATACAGTGCCATCACCTGAAGCCGTATTAACAGGATAGCGAGTATAATCTTGTATATAATATTGTCTGGCACGATTATCTGCTAATAATACACCCAGTGTATCTGTTAAAAATGTGATAATATCACCGGTCGTATTGATGGTTAATAATATATTGCCATCAGTGTCACTTTGATACATACCGCCATCACTTGAGAATGAATTGGTGCTGGAGTATTTTCCGGTTGGATCTAATAAGTCTAAGTTTTTTGATACACCAACAGAACTACGGTTAATAGCTTTGCTTTTAATAATAGAACTGTATAATGTATATGGGAAATTGTTGTAATCTTCACCATTAACCATTCTATTCTGTGTGTAGTAGCGGGAAGGGGCACGTTGTTTAATGTTTGCTAATGTTTCTCTTGCCTGTGCGTTTGACACTGGTGTCTGTAATTCTAATCCTAATGTAAGTGTTTCTGTTCGTCCTAACCTGCTAATATAACTTACTGTAACCGATAGATTTTGCATCTCAGTTGGATCAATAGTATATGTTAGTGCATTACCTGCACGTACATATGCTCTAAATGTTCCTACTGGGATCTCGGAAAATACCCCATCACCAAAAACATAACTAACTTGGTCGTTAAATCTTGAGCCAACTGAAAATATTCTGCGAACACTATTTTCAGTTTGCAAATAAGCATCGGCATATACATTTTCTACTTGATTCCATAATGTTCTAGTTGTTGCAGAACTATTATCTGTGCTTAATTGATACAACCATGTATCTGTATTATTGATACCTTGAATGTCAATATCAACCACTTGATTACTAATTTGTTGTGCTAAATTAAAATCAAAATTTTGTAATGTTCCTTGCTTGAAATAAAAGAAGAAACCTGTATTTGGACTGCCATAGCCTAATTTGTCATTGCGATAAGCCATGTTCATTCTACCACTTGGTGCAGGTGGTATTTCATATACATAATCTTCATTCAATGTAGTTGAACTAACTAACTCAAAATTCATTGACTGGTTATCTACTACAGCAGTAAACGGAACAATTGGCAATATTGTCGGTGGAATATTAATTGCATATTCGTCTGTCTTAATACCAGATAGTTGTGCAGTATTGCCCGGACGACCAACACGTTGTGTGTTAATCAATGTAGCATTAATAATTGTATTATATTGTTCTAACCAATTAATGTTTGCAGGATCATTCCAAAGTACTGTTTGGTTACTTAAATTAAAACCATTTAAATCAGTAATATTTTCAGTAGTTTGAATGCTTGTTACTTTAATATATCCTTGACCTGCAAGATTACGTTTAGGAGTATAGCTGACTAAATTTGCTAGTTTAACAACACTATCTCTACGTTCAGCAGTATCAATAAAATTTTCACGTGCGTTTAAATCACTACGGAAAGCTAAGCCTTGCCCCATAAAGGCCATAACGTCCATTAATGCAATAAATTCACTAGATTCAATGTAATCGTTAAAGGTTTCTGGATAGTAAACACGTATATAATCTATAAAACTTTTACGTAATGTTTCATAATCATATGAACGGAAATCGGCTTCACGGAAGGTTTGATAGATTGCCTTCCAATCGTTAACGCCGAATAATGCTGATTGTCGTGAGCTGGTTGCCATAGTGGTGTTCTCTTTTAAGTATTTATCTTAAATGAAAACACCACTTTTGGAAGATTATTGAATTACCGCGGTGTTAGTGCTATTATTGAAGAAAACACTAAGCATTTGAGCGTTATTAAACGGTGCTATAGCTAATTCTACTTCTATTAATATGCCGTTTTCTTGCGGGAATGCACTAACAGTATTAACTATCATTCTTGGATCTTGATTAGCCACTCGTCTAATTTCAGTCTCTAATTTGTTCTGTACGTCAAATGTATTTGGTTCAAAAACAAAGCTCCAAAGAGTAGTTCCGTATCCGGGATTGCCTACTTTTTGACCTTGTTGGATATTTAATGCATTAATAAAATCTTGCATAACTAATTGTTGATCAACTAACCTAAACTTTTTGCCAGGGATAACTGGTTGTACCATAGAACCTACTCCACCTGCAATACCAGCTGGTAAATTAGTAGAGCGGGGTTTATTAGCGTTAATTGTACTGAATCCAATGTATGATGGCATGTTGTATCCTCTAATGTATTTATGTTATGCTGTCATGGGTCCACTACCTGTAGCTGCCGCATACATTTTTTTTCTTAAATCATCAAGTTGTTTATCTAAATTTGTTAGATTTTGTTTAGCAGTATTGAGGGCCTCTTCTGCACTTGCAATTCCTGAATCTCCGGCTGGTAATTCAGTTTTAGCTTTATTAAGAGCAGCCCTAGCATCATTTAGTTCTTTTTGTAAGTCAAATCGTTTATCATTTAATTTATTGAGTTCTTCTTTGTCTTTATCAAATTCTGCAATCTCAGTCTCAGATAGTGTTTTTCCTAATGTAGCAGGATTACCTTCAAAGTTTGGCATTGGTATCTTTGCACTGCCTAATAACGCTGTTATTGACTGTGTTAATTCTCCTCTATCAGTAGTATTAATAGCTACAGTTGGTAATTTAATTTGTACCGCGCCACCTGAACTCATTGAACTAATAGCGGCATTTAATTGTGCGGCTGCGCCTGCTGGTAGACCAGCAGATGCTAATGAAGCTAATGATGATTTACCACTCTTTAAATCATCTAATCCTTTTGTTAATGCGCCGGCAGCACCTGTTGCGGCACTTAATATTCCTGAAGATGCCAATGGATTGACTGATGCCAGATTAGATATTCCAGTAGTTATAGATGATGCTTGACCTATTAACCCTGTCACTGCAGTAACGCCCGGCACACTGTTAAGTGCACCAACCGCGTTGTTAACTACCGAGGCAACTACATTGGAGCCGCCCGGTAATGATCCTAACCCAGTAGCTAAATTAGCAGTAGCACCCAACGTAGATTTAATTAAATTAGTTGCGGCACCTATTGAATTATTAATTGCACCGGTTACGTTTGTTACAGCACCGGTTACTGCTCCAAGAGCGCCAGTAGCTCCGGTCACTGACCCTACTACACTATTAATTGCACCTGTAACTGAACCTAATGCTCCGGATACAACTCCTGTTACTGAGCCTAATACACCGGTTACTGCACCAAGTGCTCCGGTCAATGGATTAGATGCAGGGGCTTGGGCGGCTTCTTGAGCCTTTTCAGTAATCTCTCTAATGTTTTGAGGTACTCCGACTTTCAATGTTGGGATTGCTCCGGTAATTGCGGCAAATGCGCTACCTGCTACACCTTTAGCACTATCTAATAATCCTGCTATACCGGCAACGGCGCCTTTTGCCATGCCAGTTAGTGATGTTGCAATACTACTTAATCCACCTGTAACAGTTGATGCTAGATTTCCAGCAAAGTTGCCTGCTGAAACTAAGCTTGTGGCAGATCCTAATACACTATTCAGTGCACCTGTGGCAGCTCCCACTACATTTGATATTGCACCATTAACTGCACCTGCTACTGCGCCTGCTGCATTACTAACTAAATTAACAGTATTTTGTATACCGGCTGTTGCCGCCGACATTACTAAACCTGCAATTGATGTACCTGATTCTTTTCCAGTAATCAACCCAGCCTGTGTCAATGCTGTTTGTGCCTGAGTAAAAGTAGCAACTTGTGTTGCAACTTGTGCTACAGGATTGTTAACATAACTGGTTAAGTTTGCTGCACCATCTTTACCTGTAAACAAATTAGGAGTTAATGCTTGTTGTATTGTTTTGCCACCTTGTACTAAATTGTCAACTAATGCGGCTGCACCCGGTTTAATTACACCACCTGCTTCAAGTTGTGCCGGACTTTGCGCCATTGCCCCGACGGCCGCTACAGCACCATTTACAGTTTGTACTACACTTGCACCCAATTTAACTGCAGCGGCAGCTGGGCCTGTTGCGGCTAATGTTGATATTTGACCAACCATTGTGCCTGTAGTGTTCTTATCTAATGCCGCACTGATTGCGGCCGATGGAGGCACTGTGGCAGCGACGGATGCAGTAACTGGTGTTGTAACCGGGGATGATCCTGCACTAGCATTTGCTGCCACTACTGCCGAACTGGGGGCAGCCGGTAATGCCGCACTTGCATTGTTATTAACTTTAACATCTACTCCTTGATTTGCACTAGCCCATGGTGCATGAGCAGGTGCTCTACTTACAATACTTAATAATTTGCCCGGGGCAGCTGCCCAACCCTTAGTAGCGTCATTTAATGTATCGGTGTGCGCTACGACCGGTAATGGTTTAACTTCTTGTGGGACTAAGCTTGATGCTCCTGTATTCAAATTAATCTTACTACCATTAAAATATGTTATGGCATCACTATAAAATGATGAGTCAGAACCACTAGCAAAACTCATTTTACCATCTACTTTAGATGTGTACTTTCCAGAAGCATATAAACTAAAATCTGTTCCAACTTTTTGAGTAGTTTCTTTTTCACTACTAATTGCAATAGTATCAGCACTTATGTTTAATGCCTTACCTGCATTGATATTAATATTGTTATCAGCATGTAAATTCAAATCACCCTGCGTTCTTACATTGAATGAATTTGTAGAGTACATGTCTATTGTACCCTCTTTACCTAACTCAATATAACTTTGTCCATTAGCGTGAATGATGAATAATGTTTGACCATCATCACTCATTAATATTTGATGTCCTAAACTACTACGTAATCTTACTAATTGGTCACGACCTAAAATATCACCGTCATCCATTACTAATGTATGACCACCTCTACGTGCAACAATTTTTAGTCCAGTGGCTTGTCCGCCATTACCAACTGCATCAGCAACAGTTTCATCAGTAAATCCACCTTCATATATAGGTCGACCTGGTGTGCTTACTCCCCAACCAACACGACTTGGTGCTTCACGTTGTGCGCTTGAACCAATAACACCTCTAATAGGATCTCTAACCAATCCCTGTTGCGCCAATATACTAGCAACATAACTATGTACAGGCTTAGCGTCAGTTAAAAATCTGTTACTATTTGCTATGCCCTCATTATTAGTATTGAGGTTGACTACTGGTAATCTAACAGCACCACCTAACCCTTTTGCTTCACCTGCATTTGCTACAATATTATCTGTGCCGCCAATTGCAGGCACCATCTGTAATGCTTCTGGTTGCGGTACACATCCTATCCAAAAACCATAATTAGGATCACCGTTAATGAATATACATATAACGGTTGTACCAATGTCTGGTTGACTGTTCCACATGCCATAACTATTAGGATTCTTGATGTATTCTCCCCAACCTGTATTTGCACTTGACGGCGTAGTGACTCCGTAAAAGGGAGTCATATAACTAACAGTTACCCAAGCATTACTATCATCGGGGTTTTGACTCCCCAAATCACTAATGTACACTTGAAGTCTGCCTGAGCGAATTGGATCAATATTATCTTTAACAATACCAAATAAAGGTACACTACGTAATACTGCGCCACCAGCATCCGGTTGACTTGCTTTAGTACTACCTCTAGGTTTTATTTCATCATATGCCATATATTATGTTCCGCCCCTTGGTCTTCCTAATAATCGTAACTGAGCATTTGTTGCGGCGTTATCTCTTGCTCTAGCAGCTAATGCCGCATTAGCCTGTGCTAAGTCTACTTCTCTACCACCTTGATTTGCAGGTTGTTTTGTTGGGTTTACTACATTATCATCATTAGATTCAGATGATGCGTTAAGTGCTTTATTTGTAGAGTTAACCCCTGCACTAGCAGCCAATCTAGCGGTCTCGGCGGCTGATTCATTTGGTGCATAAGCATATCTATTGCCGGCATTTGCTAAACGATTACTTTCTGCGGCTGCTTGATTTGCAGTGTTTTCAAATCTAGTTGATGATGCAATAGGTCTGCCTGCTTCATTATTAGATTCTTTAGATATTAAATCTGTCATAGGGTTTATTCTACATTCTAACTCTTGTGTGAATTTACCTTTTGAAAAACTACTATTTACTTCTATCACTTGATAACTTACTCCCTTAACCAATGATGAAACCTCTTTAGGATATTTCCAAAATAATATAGATTGATTTATAGTTAACAATCCGTTATCATTATTGTAATCTTCTGCTTCTTTAAAATCTATTTCAATAAACACCTGGCCACCATTTGGATTTATAGTAAATCCTTTACCGTAAAATTGACGATACACTTGATTGATTGAACTAGGACTATCTTGTACTAAAAAGTCAGGATCACCCATTATAGTAACTTTTGCTGTGGCATACGCACCGGGATCAAATAAACTAGTTAGATAAGAGTTTTGTGCTTCTTTACCTACATCTAATTTTCCTGTTCTATCTTCATTTTGACGTTTGCCGGGTATAGTAGCTATATCTTGTCCACCACCTTGACTAGCGGGTGCACCTGTTGGATTTAATGCCGCTATAAAATATGCATTGTCTAACTTTTGTTCATAGTTTATTATTTCTGAGTTCTTCCCGGTAAACCAATAATCATATCTTTTATGTGGACCATAATATTTTGTAGCTGTGTTTACATAAGGACTGGTAACATATGGGGTTTCATATGGTTGTATAATATATGTAATTTTATATGCAAAATCACCTGACACTTTATCAAAACCTAAACATTTAACTTCAGAACCCAAATTATACCATTTAATGGCATCTGGTTTAGGATCTGGTACATTAGGTCCGCCTTTACTAGCCGGTGGAGGTTGATTAGTTGATTTTATAACTACATTCAATGCATTTTCTAAATAACTACTTTGTGATATAATTGAACCTAATGCTTGCATAATAGATATATCATTTGCAAAGGTAATAGTTCTACTATTACCATTAGGTGTGGCAGCTACCGAGACACCTTCGTTAACTTGATTAATATTTGCAGCCAAACTCATAGGCCATTTTGATTTATTTAAATCAGCAATACTTACAATTGATGCATCACCTATTTCTTTTTCAGAGTTTCCTAAAAATCTAACATCATATTCATTTGGTATAATGCCATCTGGATTCTCTGAGTTAACTCTATTTTGTTGATATTCATTTAATTGTGTTATTAATCCATTAGGGCCCGTCAATATTTCTTTTACCGTAGTACCTTCATATCGGCCACCTCGATCCAATCTACCAAATTTTACACCATATGCTGTATTGGGGGCGACAGGGGCTGCAATAATATTATATACGGTCATCTTTCCGTCAAGTTTAAATTTAAAACTTTTAATTTTGATGTCAAAAAATCTTTCGTATACTCCGCCTGAATCCCCGGTGATATTTCTATTGTCTTTATTGTATGTTGTGTCTGATGAAATTTCTTTTCCGTTTTCATCATACCCTTGAAATCTAATACCTAATATAAAAAATTGTTTGCCGGCATTAGATAAATCGGCATAGTTTTTTAACTTACTTTTATTTCGCAATATCTGTGCCGCATTTGTTATTTTAGATATGAATGAAAATCCATATGGTTCATAAATGTTGAATGCAATCTCACTATCATTAGATGCTGTGCCTGATGCAGGTCCGGCTGTTTTTGTTTTAATTTTTAAATCATCTATATAAAAATCATAATCAAATGCACGTTTACTTGTTTTATTGTTTATACCACCGCTTTGTGCTATAATATATGCGCCTGACATAGTATTTTCAACTTCAGTAGCTACTTGTGGATTTGCGGCATTATTAATAGCATTAATATTATTTCTTCCGGATTGAATAAAGGCATCATATGCATCGGGTGTTATCATATACAAGGTAAGTTGATATGTATAACTTGATAAACTCCCTAATGGATTTTGAGGGCGCATGCCGGGTTTTTGACTATCCGGTGCCGCTTGTTGTGCGGCTACTTGTGCTGATTTAGGTCTATCAGCAGTAATAATTATTTCTCCCATGTCAGTCACATTACCAGAAGGATTGGGATTTGCTTCTGCTTGACTTTCTTTATTATCTCCGCTATCTCCGTCAGCTTGTCCAGTAAGAGTGTTTGGATTAGGAGTATTGGTGGCCGCTTTAAATTCTGCGGATTTTGCGGCGGCCGCTTCTTCCTCTTGTTTTATTATATAATTTGCCTCTATTAATAATGCTTCTTTATTTTCACTAGGCATGCCCTTTTCAATAGCAAGATTAATAGCGATTAAAGGGGAGTCCCCTCTACTAATGTTCTTACCAGTACTGTCGTCTTTGACTACCCAAAGTCCAGTAGTTTCTTGCCTAGAAATAGAATACATTTATAGTCCCAACAATTGTTTTAAGAAATCTGCCTTAGGTAAATAAATACCCACACCGGCAACAAAATCAAAATAAGGATCTTTTAATCTGTTTGGATTTCTTTGAGCAAATACCCACCACAATCTACTATCAGCATATAAATCATATGCTAACATATCGGGACGATATTCATATACTAATGTAATCTCCCAATATATATCTGATGGCTGTTTATATATAGGCCTATCTATCATTATATCTAAAAATTTACTATTAACTACATCAGTAGCATAGTATGGACTCGTTGCTGGGTATAAACTATTATTTGCCATTACCAAATTCCTCCGCCACTGCGTTTACTACCCTGTAGTAATTTGCCAGTTGCATATTCTGCTAAACTAAATTTATTACTTATATCATTACGTGTTACAATTGGATATGCAACTAATGCTATCTGTATCTTTGTAGGTACATACGTAGGTTGTGTGTTTGATTGCTTTTGCCAATTAGGTGCACTCTCAGTACCACCAAAATTCAAACCATTAACTTGTAATCTACGACAAGATACGCCGTCATCTGCTACCACATCATTACCACTATTATATCCAGTTGAATTGACTCCGGATAGTAATGTTGGACTAGCCGCTCTTATATAGTCTACATCATTGGGTAAACTATAATTAAATGAAGATATAACTAATGGATGCTTGTCAAATTGAAACTCTCCCATACCAGATAGATAACACAACGGCGGAGGCGTTCCTGGTTTAGGTAATTGATCTTGACCATAAAACATCTTAGTAACTGACCTAAAGAAATGTATTACTGCTAATAAATAATTTGCCTCATCATTATCTTGCGCTGTAAAATCACAGTTAATAGTAATTTGGTCTATACTACTATTCTTATATTGAAATATTTTATAATTACTATGTGTTGGTTCGGCTGCATCATAATGAGCCGCATACGTAACTTGTATTTGCGGAACGTATGGAAAAATTACACCATCTGTTTTTTGTAATGGTTTTAATATTCCTGGATCTTGTGCTTTATATAAATATCCCGCACTTGGAGCTAAACTTAGTCGTACACGCCAATCGCCTTGTGTTTTTGCATTCTCGGCATCTTGTGTAACTTGTTGACCTCTAGTTTCATTGACCGACCCTTGTAGCCCTTGCATTCCACCATATGCATCTATTACATCTTGTTCCGTTCTTAATGAGGTCCTATCAAATTCCTCCCCTGCTCTTATTCTGGCCGCTTCAAACGGATCTTCATCACCCACAGTAGCAGGTTCAGTAACTAATTTATTATATTGTTCACCTGTTTCTGGATTAATGGCAGGCACAGTTTCTGGTACAGGATTTTGAACTAATTTATTATATTGTTCACCTGTTTCTGGGTTTATAGCCGGTACTGTTTCTGGTACAGGATTTTGAACTATAGGTGGTCTAGGGGTAGGTGCTGGCTGGACCGCCGGAGTTGACGCTGACGCTAGCCTAGCTTCTACTATAGCAATATTTTCATTTAATACAACAACTTCTGCCTTTAATCTTGCAATATAGGCAGCATTCATTTGATAGTTAGGATTAATATTGGCTAGGCTTTGGAGTTTTATCCTCAATGATTCTTTGAGGGCTGCTAGTTCTGTTACTAATGCGTCTATATTTGCAATTCCCATGGTGTTGTACCTTTACTAAATAGTATTTATCGCTATAAAATTTACCCTTTTTTCTATATTGCTGTTGCTTTTCAACAACAAAAGTGTTACAATATATAAAAACACAACAAGGAAACTATGTCTCTACTACCCGCTCCACGCAAACCTGTCAACTATCTAAATAACAAAGATATACTAAAAGAAATACATGAGAGTAAAAATGCATATTGCTGTTTTACTAAACCGGAATACCATCGATATGACTTCATAGTAGACATGCCCCAAGCACCGATTGATGAAAGTCTAGCATACGCTTTCAAACCCGAAACAATTCAAGTAGCAAAAGAAACACGTGCCCTACGTCTTAGTTTAGAACAAGGTAGTAAAGATGCTGTTTCCCCTGATTCTATACCATTAACAGATTTAGTATTTCGTGTAATGAATTGGGATCACGTACCAGTCGCACCAAAACAACCACGCAAAACAATTAAAAAGAAAACAGCAAAAGATATCTTTGAGTTTGAAGAACCTAATCCGGATGAGATTTTTGCTGACCTAGAAGATAATACTACTAAAGCTGAAGTAGATGATATGGTTCATGTTAAAGTAAACTTTCCCCCATTCCAACATTATAAAATTGACGAAAATAATACATTCTATTGTGTGGGCAAAAGTCATTGGGAAGGTGATCTAGCTACTGGTGCATTCAACAAAGAACATGGCAAAATCACAAACAAACTTGCCCGTATGTATATTATGATGTGTGAAAAATATGCAATGAAATATAATTGGCGTGGGTATACTTACAATGATGAGATGCGTAACAGTGCTATCTTACAATTAACTTATGTTGGCTTACGATTCAATGAAGCTAAATCAGCTAACCCATTCGCTTACTACACAGCCGCTATAACAAATAGCTTCTGCCGTGTACTGAATACTGAAAAACGTAATCAAAACATTCGTGATGATATCTTAGAAATTAACGGTCTTAACCCAAGCTGGAGTCGTCAGGGCTCTGGGTCAAGCAGTACAGTTTACGAAGAATAATTTGTCCAATGGCATTGCTTTGTAGTGCCATATCCTATATAATAAACACATGAGTAACCTTTTTAAAAAAGCCGCTGTTTTTACCGACATTCATTTTGGTCTTAAGTCAAACAGCCTACAACATAATCAAGACTGTGCCAATTTCGTAGATTGGTTCATTACTAAAGCTAAAAGTGAGGGATGTGAAACTTGTTTCTTCTTGGGTGATTATAATCATCATAGGGCAAGTATTAACATTCACACACTACAATTTGGGCTACAGGCTCTGGAGAAACTAAATGCTAACTTTAATACTGTATATTTTATACCAGGCAATCACGATCTTTATTATCGTGATCGTAGGGACATTCATAGTGTTGAGTGGGCTAAACATTTACCAAACGTTAAAATCATCAACGATTTCTTCAGTCAAGGAGATGTAGTCATTGCACCCTGGCTTGTCCAAGATGATTATAAGAAATTAAAAAAATTAAGTGGCAAATATATGTTTGGTCATTTTGAATTGCCTCACTTTTACATGAACGCTATGGTTGAAATGCCCGATCATGGTGAAATTAATAGTGAACATTTAAATGGATTTGATAAAGTATTCAGTGGTCATTTTCATAAACGTCAAAGCAAAAAGAATGTTTGGTATATAGGTAACGCTTTCCCACATAACTATGCTGACGCAGGTGATGATGCACGTGGTATGATGGTACTTGAATGGAATCAAGATCCCCAATTCTTTAGTTGGCCAAGACAACCCTTATATCGTGTGTATAAACTAAGTGATGTACTAGAAAACCCTGAGGGCTTGCTATTGATTGACAGCCATGTTAGAGTACATCTTGACATTGATATTAGTTATGAAGAAGCTAACTTCATCAGAGAAACATTAATCCCAGAGCATAAATTAAGAGAAATGGCATTGATACCAATGAAAGCAGAACAAACAGAGATAGCTGGTTCAGATGGGTTACGCTTTGAAAGTGTTGACCAAATCGTCATTGACCAAATTAATTCTATTGAATCAAATACTTTTGACAAAAAACTATTGTTGGACATTTATAATAACCTATGAGCATTACACTTAAGAATATTACCCTTCGCAATTTCCTTTCAATAGGACAAGTTACTCAAGCAGTTTGTTTTGACAGACAAGACTTAACACTTATTCTAGGTGAGAACTTAGACTTGGGAGGTGACGGTGCTCGTAATGGTACAGGTAAAACTACCCTCATTCAGGGTCTATCCTACGCCTTGTTCGGTGTACCAATCAATAGCATTCGTAAAGATAACTTAGTTAATCGTACCAATGGTAAGAACATGATGGTTACATTAGAGTTTAGTGTAGACGGGATTGAATATAAGATTGAACGAGGTCGCAAACCCAATATCTTAAGATTCTATGTAAACAACGATTTACAAAAGAATACGGATGATGCACAGGGTGAAAATAAAGAAACACAACAAGCTATTGAAAGTGTTATTCACATGAGTGCCGATATGTTCAAACATATTGTTGTATTGAATACTTACAGTGAACCATTCTTAGCATTAAAAACTAATGACCAACGTGATATCATTGAACAATTGCTTGGTATTACTTTGTTAAGTGAAAAAGCTGAGGTCATTAAGAATATGATCCGTGACAGCAAAGATAGCATACAACAAGAAGAATATCGTGTAAAAGGTATTGAAGAAGCTAACAAACGTGTAGCTGAACAGATTGAAAGTTTCAAACGTAGACAGAAGTTATGGAAAGCAAAGCATGATGAGGATCTTGCTAAA
>Ga0209500_10001392_pt1 | contig 18207 bp, 14 predicted proteins | sample S_140212_EF_Meta_FD_187323 | JGI IMG/M metagenome (GOLD analysis project Ga0209500, IMG submission 187323) | Freshwater microbial communities from Lake Simoncouche, Canada to study carbon cycling - S_140212_EF_MetaG (SPAdes) (version 2) | ecosystem: Environmental > Aquatic > Freshwater > Lake ... | reverse complement strand
AGCCAGGGCTGGCTGGGACATCCCGGCTCGAAGAACTATCAGGTGCAGGCAGACGTTCTCGCCAATCAGGTTGATGCGGGTGTGGATGCGGACAAGAATGCCAAAATTCCGGATATTGGTATCACCAATCAACGTTACCGCTTTGAAATGATGGGTGCAGCTCAGAAGTTGAAGCTGTATTCGTGGGTGCCGCATGATCGAAAGATTCATGAAGTCGAGTTCCCGTGGGAGCCCGAGACTTGGTACACGATGAAGCTGATCGTCACGACGGAAGACCAAAATGGCGAGAAAGTTTCGGTCTGTCGTGGCAAAGTTTGGAAACGTGACGATGCCGAGCCAGTCGCCTGGTCGATCGAATGGGTCGATAGTCCTGCCAACGAGACGGGGAGTCCTGGGTTGGTCGGCAATGCAAAAGATGCCGAAATCTTCATTGATAACGTGAAAGTCGTCCCACAGTAAATCTTGTAACCGTAATCCTTGTAAGCCTCGCCTGATCAAAACAACAGATCAAAACAACAGATCAAAGCCGTAAGCTCATGGTCTGGTAATTATTCCCGATAAGGTTTTCAAAATGAAATCACTCTCGACCAAGTTGGCTGGAGCCGCATTGTGTCTGATCGGCGTCGGTCTGGTATCGGCCGCGGAAAAATTCAATCCGACCGAAGACGCACTGAATTTCATCACCAAGATGAAGGTCAGCAAGTACGACTGGCCCCAGTGGGGTGGCTCGCCACATCGGAATAACACGCCCGAGGGGGAAGACATTCCTTCTGAGTGGAATCTGGAAACGGGCGAAAACGTGCTCTGGGCCGCACCGCTCGGTTCACAGACCTACGGCAACCCGGTCGTGGCGAACGGCAAGGTTTTTGTGGGGACGAATAATACTCATGGGTATTTGAAGCGCTATCCCTCGAAGATTGACCTCGGGGCGCTGGTCGCGTTTGAAGAAAAAACCGGCAAATTCTTGTGGCAGGCTTCTTCACCGAAATTGCCAACCGGCCGTGTTCACGACTGGCCACAGCAAGGGGTCTGTTCAACCGTTTTCTGCGACGATACCCGGCTTTGGTACAACACCAGCCGTGGAGAAGTTCTTTGTCTGGATGTGGAAGGTTTTCATGACGGTGAAAACGACGGCCCATTTAAAGCGGAAGCGAACGAGAATCTGGATGAAGCGGATATCATTTGGCGTTATGACATGATGGGTGATCTCGGGGTTTCGCAGCACAACATGTGCTCGTGCTCGATTACCTGCGTGGGGGATCGTTGTTTTGTCATCACCGGGAACGGAGTGGACGAAGGTCACATTAACATTCCCGCCCCGAATGCCCCCAGCTTTATCTGTCTCGACAAGAACACGGGCAAGCTGCTGTGGACGGACAAGTCGCCAGGCCTCAACATTCTGCATGGTCAATGGTCGAGTCCCTGTGTGTTTGAAGCCGGTGGCCGTGAACAGGTGGTCATGGGTGGTGGAGATGGCTGGGTTTACAGCTTTGATCCAGCCGGGGATGGCAAAGGGGGAGCCAAGCTGCTGTGGAAGTTTGACGGCAATCCTAAAGAATCGATTTATCTGCTGGGTGGTCGCGCCACCCGAAACCACATCATCGGTACGCCGGTTTTTTATGACGGCAATGTGTATGTGGGGGTTGGTGAAGATCCTGAACATGGTGAAGGGGTCGGACATCTGTACTGCATTGATCCGACGAAAAAGGGAGACATCAGCCTGGAATTGGCTGTCGATGCCAAGGGAAAAGAACTTCCTCAACGTCGACTGCAGGCAGTGGATGTCAGCAAGGGTGAGAAGGCGATTCCAAATCCCAACGCTGCCGTGGTCTGGCACTACGACTCGGTCGACCGGAACAAGAACGGGAAAAAAGACTTTGAAGAGACGATGCACCGGACCATCGGAAGTGTGGCGATCAAGGATGACTTGTTGTTCATTTCCGACTTTGCAGGGCTGGTTCATTGTCTGGATGCGAAGAAGGTCGAAAACGGTAAGCCTGTTGTTTACTGGACGCACGACATGTTCTCTGCCGCCTGGGGTTCGGTGTTGATTGTCGATAACAAGGTGTATGTCGGCGATGAAGACGGCGACATCACGATCTTCGAGCTTTCCAAAAAGGTGAATGTGATCGCCGAGAACAACATGATCAATTCGATCTATACGACACCGATCGTCGCCAGCAATACGCTGTTCATTTCGAACAAGAGCACCTTGTTTGCACTCAAGTCCGGAGCCAAGCTCAAGGGTGGGGTCAAGCAAGGGTCCACGGAAGGTGGCGGCGGGAACGAATAGACAATTCCGTTTTCCAATCGAATGGAATTTTGGTATTTGCATTTGGGCATCAGTGGCGTACCATATGAGTGCGTCACTGATGCATGTTAATGTCTTGTTGGTGATTCCATGTCGCTTGTCCGGCTAAGTTCGATGCTGGTTCTTGCGGTGGCTTTGTTGCTACCTCCGGGGCTGTTTCGTGACTGCTGCTGTACACAGCGAGCTCTGGTCCCACAATCATTGGCGCCGCAACAAACTGTCCAGCCAACTGCTCCTGACAAAACCGTGCCGGTTCGGTCATGTTGTCAGGCAAAGGCCGAGGCAAAATCGCGGCAGGCGGCCCTCGCCGCACGCGAGGCAGAAGAGGCAGCATCGCCACGACTGCACTCGCAGTGTCAGTGCCGGACGCAGGTTGCCAGTTTGGCGATTCTGATCGTTGATCAACGAGTCTCCAGCGGCTCCGATTCGATTCCCTTGTGGAGTCTGCCGGGTATCGATGTGGAACGAGCCTCGATTTCACGGAACTCGTTGGGGATGAATGCTGCTCCAAGTAGCCATTATCTGGATCCCCCTTTGCGAAAAACCTTGTGCCGGTGGGTCATTTGATCACAGTTCCACCCAAACCTGTTCGGTGAGCTTTCATGCCACTGATGGGTTTTGCCTGGTTTCGTCGTTTCTGTTTGAACTCTCAATCCTGTCCATGTGTTTTCGCTGGCGGAATTCGTTTGGTTCGAGATCCGTCAGAGAGATTTTTGTTTGTGTGTCACAAGAAAAAGGTCTGTATTATGTCGATGCGTAATGTCAGTGTCATGATGTGTGCGGTATTGGCCGTTGGTTTCATGGCGTTTGCTGCCGATGAAAAAGCCAAGCCATTCAAGGCAACTTGCCCAATTTCGGGTAAAGCCGCTTTGGAAGACAAGACCGCTGATTACAAGGGTGCCAAGGTTTATTTCTGCTGTGGCAACTGCCCCGGCGCTTTCACCAAGGATACCGCCAAGTTCGCCTCGAAGGCCAATCACCAGCTGGTCGCGACCGGCCAGGCAACCCAGGTGAAATGCCCACTCTCCGGTGGCAAGCTCAATCCTGACGCTAACGTCGAAATCGGCGGGGTCAAGGTTGGTTTCTGCTGCGAAAAATGCCAGGGCAAGGCTGCTGAAGCCAAGGGCGACGCACAAGTCGACCTCGCCTTCGCCGACGCTGCTTTCGGCAAGGGCTTTGAAATCAAAAAGAAGTAAACTGTTTTGAAAAACAGCTTGCATTTCCCGCAAGGTGCCCTGTTTCTCTGAAACCGGGCACCTTGTTTTTTGGCAGCGATCCATTGGCAGCGATCCATTGGCAGCGATCCATTGGCAGCGATCGATTGGCAGCGATCGATTGGCAGGGATCCATTGGCAGGGATCCATCGGTGCGGGGATCACGGTCGGGCAAATCGGCTGAGGCTCACGCTTCGGCGAACTGCATTAAATCCTGCTTGGTGACTTTCTCGCCACTGAAGATACGGGTGACTCGACCACGTGCCAGCGTGGCAATGCGGTCGGCATGAGCCAGTACCAGTTCGGGCTCGGTCGAGGCCAAAATCACCGCGACTCCCTGTCGTTTTTGCTCCGAAACCAATTCCATAATTTCGGCCTTGGCATTCACGTCCATCCCTCGTGTCGGTTCTTCGAGCAGCAAGACACGAATGGGGCCGAGCAGCCACTTGGCGAGGACGACTTTCTGTTGATTTCCACCAGAAAGTGACCCGGCTGGCAAGGCGGGATTGGGAGGGCGGCAGCCAACGGTTTCGAGCATCGGCTGGCAAAGTTGGTGTTCTTTGCGGCGGACCAGCCAATTCCCCATGTTCCGCTGCAGATGAGCGAGCGTCATGTTGTGAGCGATCGGGGCACGTCGGGCCAAGGTCTGGGCTCGATCCGCCGCGACGAGGACCACCCCTTGCTGGACGGAAGTGGCGACATCATTCGTTCGAAGCGGTTTACCATCGAGCAGGATCTCGCCCCGTGCAACGGCGACGGATCCTCCGATCGCGTGGACGAGTTCCTGATGTCCGGCCCCCACAAAGCCATAGAGCCCCAGGCATTCACCCGGTTTCACATCGAGCGAAATTCCTTCGAAGCAGCCGGTTTTTCCGAGTCCACGGACTTCGATTCGAGCCGACGTGGTGACCGCAGGTGGCAAGGTCGCCTCGGCACATTCTTCGGTTGTCGAATCGCTGCGGTCCCCGACCATTTGGCGAATGATGGTCGCGCGGTCGAGTTCGCTTGCAGGGCGGGTTTCGATCTGGCGACCGTCGCGCAAGATGGTAACGCGGTCACAGATTGCCAGGACATCTTCCAGAAAGTGGCTGATGAAGACCATGGCGACGCCACGTGTCTGCAGATGCTTGATCAATTCGAATAGCCGCTTGGATTCCGGGGGGCTCAGGGCACTGGTTGGTTCATCCAGAATCAGCACGCGTGCTCCGCTGCTGAGTCCTCTGGCGATCTCGACCATCTGGCGGATCACCAGCGGGTAATCGCCTAGGCGGCGGCGAACATCAATGTGGATGTCCAGTTCTGCCAGGGAGTCGGTCGCCTGACGATTCATTTGCCGCCAATCGACTGTTTTCCAGGAAGTGACCGCTTGGCGACCGAGAAAGAGATTCTCGGCCACGGACAATTGTTCGATTCCGGACAGCTCTTGATAGACCATGGCAATGCCATGATCGAGGGCTTCGCGTGGTGAACCGAGTTGGACAGGGATGTTGTCCAGCCGGATGACTCCTGAGTACTCGGGGACAACCCCGGCCAAGACTTTCATCAGCGTGCTTTTGCCCGCTCCGTTACAACCGACGAGGCCATGCACTTCGCCTGGAAGCAAATTGAAATTCACTTCGCTGAGCGCGGTGACTCCACCAAACCGGACTCCGATGTTGTGACAATCTAGTAGTGGTACAGAACTGGAAGCCGACATGAACAGAACCCTTTCGCCAGGAATCGCCTGATTCTCGCCGCGATCGTCTCGCTGCGATCGTCTCTGAAGAGAGTGATTTCGCGTAGGTGAATCGCGGCTGGCAGCGGAGTCTGGTTTCGGATGGATCAGAACCATTTGACTGCCAATCCGTTGCAGTATGTGTTCCCGGTCAAAGCGGCTGCAAGTCTGGCGATTGGCAAAACCAGCAGATTGGCGAATCCTTGGCGGCCATTGGGGGAATCCGGCCAATGACCATTACAAACGGAATGGTCATTGATATGCTGAACGAGGGAAAAATGCGGGTTGAAAAATGCGGGTTGAACAAACGGATCGTCAAGCGGTCCTGGTATTCACCTGATCTTTCGCGGAGAAGCGATGCTCAGCGCTTTCACACCATTGTCGCGTCGAACTTGCCTGCAGGCGGGGGGGCTCTCTGCGGTGGGGCTTTCGTTGCCGCAGTTGATGGCGAGTCGCGCCGAGGGGATGACGAATCCCAAGCCCGGCCGGGAATTATCCGCTGGTACGGCCAAATCTTGTATTCTGCTCTACATGCTGGGGGGAGCCCCGCAGCAGGAAACATTCGATATGAAGCCCGAGGGGCCGGGGAGTGCGCGGAGCCTGTTCCCGTCGATCGCCACGAATGTGCCAGGAATCGACATCTGTGGGTTGCTCCCCGATGTCGCACGGCAGGCTGACCACCTGGCCATTGTCCGTTCGGTCCACCATGGCGGAAATGCGTTATTTCATGGGGCGGGGGTTCACTACAACCTGACTGGCTTTGCCAATGTTCCGCGCGAGGGTGAGCCGTTTCTTGATCGTCGGGACTATCCCTCGATCGGAGCGGTGCTGAATCAGTTGCGGGGGACGCGGCACGGCCTGCCCGCTGCGGTGCAACTGCCGATGTGGATCACGCAGGATGGGCCGGGTCGGGAATGGGCTGGCCAGCATGCGGGGTTCCTGGGTCGAAAATACGATCCGCTGGTAATGGATTATGGCTATTTGAAGTTGAACATGGACTTCAATCAGGCTCCGGCGACGGGTGAGGCGAGCTTGCCGGGAACTCTGCCGCCGGGATTCACCCTGAATCAGGATTTACGCGGCAGCCGCTTGGAGCGGCGACTGGGGTTACAGCAGGTACTTGGACAGCAGCGAATTGGTGAGGGGACGCCGCTGGCGCGTGACTGGACCAAGCATCAGGCGCAGGCGCTGGATGTGCTCGGTGCGGCCTCGACCTGGAAATCCTTCGATGTGGAGGCAGAGTCTGCCTCGTTGCGTGCCCGTTATGGGAATGACCGATTAGGGCGAAGTTGTCTCGTCGCTCGACGTCTGGTCGAGGCGGGCGTTTCGCTGGTGACGGTGATTTTTGGTGGTTGGGATACGCACTCGCACCATCTGGAGCATACTCGCGATCAGTTATTGCCACCGCTGAATCGAGCGTATTCGGCGTTGCTCGAGGATTTGTCGGATCGTGGCCTGCTGGATACGACGTTAGTTGCCTGGACAGGGGATTTTGGTCGCACGCCCGTCATCAACGGAAACAGTCCCCCCGGACGGGACCACTGGGCGAATGTCTACAGTGCGGTGCTGGCGGGTGGCGGGATCCGTGGCGGGCAGGTGTATGGAAAAAGTGATCGATTGGCAGCTGAACCGGTTGATAACCCGGTTCCCGTGGCTGACTTTGTGGCCACAATTTACCACGCCTTGGGGTATGATGCAGAGACTACCGTGATCGATCCGCTGAACCGCCCGCATCACATTCTGGCCGGGCAACCGCTGCTCGGACTGTTCTGATGAACAATGAATCACGTGTAAAGCCACCGAAAACAGGAATTGTTGCGGTGATTCGGGAGCAATCATGGGCGATATCACCGACAAGCGGTTGCTCTATTTCAAGGGGGGAATGTTCGTCGGCTTGGGCCTGTTGGCGGTCGGGTTGATTCTCTTCGAGCATCGAGATCTCCGTTTGGCCATTTTGCTTGCGATTGCCATCTGGTCCTTCTGCCGTGCGTATTACTTCGCGTTTTACGTGATCCAGCATTACATCGACCCCAGCTATCGTTTTGCGGGATTGGGATCATTCGTCGCTTACCTTTTTCGCCGGCGTGCGGACAAATTTCGCCAGCGTGCGGACAAAGCGGACAAAAACGGCTGCTGATTTCGGGACTTGTTCAGCGGAAGTGATTGTTGAAAGGGGTTGGTTGAACAGCAGATTCCCGTGATTTCGCTCGATTTTCCACAATTATTTCCCCCAAAAACTTCACGTAACACCCCTGCATTAACGCCCGATTTCCCCGATTTTCGATGAAGATATTGCAGGGAATCGGGCGTAAGTCCTTATGCTGTAATGAGGAACAATCTGGCGAGGAACATCAAGCCTCATTGGGGTCACTTGCGAGACTGACAGCATTGTGATCGAGCGGTCTGTAGCGTGGCTCAACCGTCACCATTACCTTTTCAGTCTCTCGTGACTTGGACGGCAAAAGGGATGGGCCGTGAGCCAAGCCAGGGCGAGAGCAAGGAAGAATTGAGAACCGAAGGTTCGGCCCAGGAGGATGGTATGCAAAAACTGTGGTGTAGGAATGCTCTTCTGAGCAGCCTGCTGGCGGTGGCCCTCGCGGTCATTCCTGCGGAGGCTCAAGATGCTGGCGGATCGATCACCGTGCGTTCGATTGAGTGGAGAACGTCTTATCGCCGTGCTGCGGATGAAGCAAATCGTGATGGAAAGCGTTTGTTAATCAGCATCACAGCAAGTTGGTGTGGTCCCTGTCGTCAGATGAAGCAATTCACGTTTTCGGATTCGCGTGTGGTCGATCTTGTTCAGTCCAACTTTGTTGCACTGAAAATTGATGCAGACGAGCATCCAGAACTCGTGACAGGATTTGGTGTTGAGGCGTATCCAACGACGTTTATTGTAGATCCGGATCTGACCATTCTCAAGCGAATGGGGGGATTTCAGTCTGCAGGATCCTTATTGGAAACGTTGAATTCGCTCTCCAATACCGTCCAATCCGCTCCGTTGACGCAATCGACGCAATCGTCTTTGGTTGCAACGAAAGAGCTCGCGACAGGTGATAAAGAGGTCGCGACGAGTGAGATTGCATCGGCACTTGAGCCAGCCAATACCATTCTGTTTGGGTTTGATGGGTATTGTCTGGTGAGTTTGCTGGAGGAAAGTCGTGTTTGCCGAGGGTCGGCGGAATTCACGGCAGAACATCGCGGTCAGGCGATTTGTTTTTCTACGTCCGAGAATCTGCAAAGTTTTTTAGCAGATCCAGATAAGTACTGGCCGGTTGCAAACGGTCAGTGTTTGGTCAGTTCTCGCGGGGGGGCATTCGCGGGTCAGGGTGATCCACGGATGGCGGTGACTTGGCGAGGACGGATTTGGTTATTCAGTGATCGCGAAAGTCAGCAACGATTTATCCAGGCTCCATTGCTGTATGTTAATGATCTGTAATGGGTTACTTGTGGAAATCGTTTTTTTGCTGATACGGGTTTTTACGTAGTGAACTGGGCTGGGGACTGCGAAGCCTCTGCCCTCGGTTGCTTGAAAGTGGGTTGAGCAGCCGAGGCAGATTTTCTGTTCATGACGCCGTTGAGGCAATTGGGTTGCGAGTTTCCGCTTGCACAACTGGTAAAGCCAGCGGTTGATTCGAAGAAATTGCGAACAAACCGTGCCGACCAGTTTCCTTCGGTCGATGACAGCGGTACATTCTTGAAGATCGTCCAACGGTTGACCCTTAGCGGGCGTACATTCACCGTGGGAACGGGTCAGTTGCGACGCGATTCGGGCGTCTTTTCGTCATCGTGAGGTTGTTCATGTTGTCATCTTCTGTTTTTTCGTCGCTGTTGTTCGCGGTAGAAGGTGTGAATTCGCTGAGGCTTGTTGATTGGCTACCTTCGATTGCCGTCGGAGTTTTGCTGATCCTGGGATTGATCACGTTTACATACACCACCAAAGCGGGGATTATTGCCCGGGCCACCACGAAGGAAGCGGTCCGGCAGCCGATCTTTCTGCTTTGCATGGCACTGGCGATCGTTTCATTGGCGTTGAATTATGTTCTTCCCTACTTTTCCCTGGGGGAAGACGTAAAAATGTTGAAGGATTGTGGCATGGCCACGATCTTGATCACGGGTTTGCTGATTGCCGTCTGGACTGCCAGTACGAGCGTTGCGGATGAGATCGACGGAAAAACGGCAATGACGCTGTTGTCCAAACCGATCAATCGTCGTCAATTCGTGCTAGGGAAGTACGTTGGGATTCTTCAGACGATCCTCTGGTACATGCTTCCTGTGGTGACCGTTTTCCTGGTTTTGATTTATTTTAAAGTCGGCTATGACGCCAAGGAAGGTTCGAAAGACGCCCCCTTGCATGCCGAACGGATTCAAGAGGTGTACCAGGTTTTGCCGGGCGTTGTGCTGCTCATGATGGAGATTGCCGTCATGTCTGCCATCAGCGTGGCGATTTCGACCCGACTGCCAATGGTGGTGAATCTCACGAGTTGCTTTGCGATTTTTGTGGTGGGACATTTGACGGGCCTGCTCGTTCAGGCGGGGGTGTTGAAGCTTGAGTATGTTCAGTTTATGGCACGTTTAATCGCCACGGCCCTCCCTTCTCTGGACTTGTTCAATATTAGCGCGGCCGTGGCCACCGGTGATGTTGTGCCACCGATTTATCTTGGCTATTCCGCGATCTATTGTGCATGTTATTGTGGTGCTGCGATCCTAATGGCATTCATTCTGTTCGAGGATCGCGACCTGGCTTAGGCAAAACTTCTGACACACTGGCATCGATCGTGGACGCAGCTTTCGCAAGTTCGCTTGAACGAATCCTTTCTCGTCGAAGTTTATTGCGAGGTCATCTCCTTGCGTGCTTCTTCTGGTCTCTGGCCGCTGCTTCACTGCTCGTACTTTTACTGTTGGATCTGTGTCTGTTACTGGGACTGCTTGTCGATCGAGGTCAGCTCAATCTGGATCTGACCCCCGCTGAGTTGACTCGATTTACTCAACAGAGTGGGATCTCTCTGGCGGAATCCGCAGCGGGAATTGCGGCGACTCCAGCGACCCTGCCTCAGCCGGCGATCGCGAATCAGCCAGCGACCCTGCCTCAGGGGGTCACCGAGGCTCAGGTGCTGGTCCATGTTGCCTGTAAAGAGCGTGGTATACTTCCGTTTGTCTGGCGATGGCGCGATGTCTGGTGGGGTGGAGCGGTTGCTTTCTTGTTCAGAAGCTCGTCCTGGTTACAGTGGAACTTGCTGGCGCTGGTCTGGCTGCTCTCTGCAGGGGCGGTGCTCTGGGTACTGCGTGCGATTTGCCTGCGGCAAATTCGAGCCCTTGGTGATTTCATCGCGATGGACGCCGTCGCCTCAACGCGCCGTCAGCTCCATCGGCAAGTGTTGCGAATCGGAGCGGAAGACCTTGATGGGACAACCCACAAGCTGGCGTCCGAGTTGTTTGTGAATGTGATTGAACAGCTGCGTCAGGGAGTATTCGTGCTGATCACGACACTCGTACGATATCCCCTGGAAATCCTGGGACTGCTCTTCGTGCTGCTGAATCTCGACTGGCGACTCGCACTCCAGTGGTTAGCACCGCTCGCATTAGGAGCGATCGTGCTCAATCAGTTACGAATTTCGGCCCAACAAAAAGCGAGCCAGATTGCAGTTCAAATCGAGCATGAACAACAGAGTCTAGTGGCCAGTTTCCGGAATTCCCGTATGATACGCGGGCTTGGTCTGGAACAAAACGAGCACGATCGCTTTCAGAAACAACTCGAACGATACCATCTTCAGCTCGCCAATTCCGCGAAGTGGAGTGACCCCGCAGGCTACCCAGGCTGGGGGGCGTTCCTGATCGGGACCCTTGTTCTGACTTTTCTGTTGTTTCTGATTTCGAGTCATATCCTGGTCGACGGCGGTACATCGACACCGGCCCGGCTGACGATTGCTGAAGGGATCACCTTCCTGGTGGCCATCGGCCTGATCCTTCCCGCGATTCACACCTGGCGATCCCTCGCGGAAATCCGGCGACAACTGATGCTGGCGGCGGATCAACTTGAACGATTTCTGCGTCAGATCCCGTCGGTGACTCAAGCGGTCGGTGCTAAGTTCCTGCACCCTCTGGCCAAAATCCTTCATTTTGATGACGTGAAATTTGAAACGCCCGCTGGACGCATCCTGCTGGATGGAATCAATTTTCAACTCGCTGCAGACAAATCTTATGCGTTCGTTTCCGTCAATCCGTTAGAAGCGCGGGCGGCGGCGTTCCTGTTGCCCCGATTTATCGAACCTCAAACGGGGCGAATCTTGATTGATGGCGAGGATATTGCCTGGGGGACGTTAGAGTCGTTACGGGCCGAGACCGTATTTGTCGGAGCGGATGATCCACTCATTGAAGGCTCGGTTTACCAGAATCTCTGCGGTGGACGGACCGATCTGACGCAACAGCAGGTGACGGATGCGGCCAAGTTGACGCACGCACATCAATTTATCGTGAAACTGTTTAATGGTTATGAAACCCTGCTGACCGACGAGTTTGCGGCGCTCGACGCGGGTCAACGATTTCGCCTGAGTCTCGCCCGAGCGGTGGTTCGCAATCCCGCACTCTTGATCATCGAAGAGCCCTCTGTGGGTTTGGATGAAGATACCAAGGGACTGCTTGTCGATGCCTACGATCGGATCTGCCGTGGCCGGACGGTGATCTTTCTCCCCAGTCGGTTGTCGACCGTACGCCGCACGGATCAAGTGGTGGTACTGCACGAGGGGAAGGTCGCGGCTCTGGGTCCGCATGCGCAACTGGTGACCCAGTCACCGGTCTACCGTCACTGGGAATACGTGAATTTCCACGAGTACCGGCATGAAGTGTGAGCTCATTGGTTGACTTTTGTTTGTTCAAACGCGCTACTGTGTCCGCCGCAGAGACTGCCGCATTCGATGCAGAGAAATTCGCGAGGTCGTGACGGAAGAGAGGGACAGCATGGGTCGAGTAACAACGGCTTTTCGAGCATTTTTCAGATCATTGTTTGACGCTTCCACGGCAACACGTGTGGACGAGGCACTGCGTGCCAAGGGATTGCCAGCGGGACGCGATCAAGTCCCCCAGCCAACCCCTTCCCAGCTAAGCCTCGTCACAACCGAGCCCGTGCCGATCCGTGAGCAGAAACCGGTCCAAAATGGGGCCGTTACATTGCTCGCCAGCCTGCAACGGGACGCCAGACTGGTCGATTTTTTGCAGGAAGATCTGAGCAATTATTCGAATGAACAGGTCGGTGCTGCCGTTCGCGACATTCATCGTGACAGCGCACAGGTTCTCGAACGTTTTTTTGCCATCCGCTCGGTGCTGAAACAAGCGGAAGGGGACAAGATCACTGTCCCCGCCGGTTTTGATGCGGGCCGATATCGCCTGACTGGCAAGTTGAATGGCACAGCGCCGTTTCAAGGGACATTGCAGCATCATGGTTGGGAGGTCACAAAGTGTGAGCTTCCGGCATTCACGGGAAGTGAATCGGCAGGGAAGACAATTGCCCCTGTCGAAGTCGAAATTCCCTGAACGGGCTAAGTCGAATCAGCGATTCGGTCCGTTTGCCCAATCGGTATCCGCTCCCGGTGCCGATGCGGGTGGCTGAACGGGGGTTGCCGCATCATTCGCTGTGGCCGCATTCCGTTGCACCTCGTTGCGATCGGCTCCCAGCACGATTTTTTCAAAACGTTCGGTTGTCGACTTTTCAGGAAGCGAATTGGAATTCGGCCAAGTTCCGTTGTAAGGCTGAAATGCCGGATTTCCGCTCCGTTTTTCTGCGGAAATCCCCGCAATCGAGCGAGATAGCCCTGCGGGTTTTTGGGCTGGCAAGGGTTGGGTTTGCACATCAGACCTGTTTGGCAAAAACCGATCCAGCGGGAGTTGGGCTTCTTCCGCAGCCTGAGTGTCACTGTCCCATGAAACTGAGTCCTGCAAGCCCTGCAGCTGATCTCGCAAATTGGCGGGCTGAGTACGGATTGATTCCCGTTTTGGCGGGGCAGAACGGGTCGAGTTCAAACCTGCGGAGGCGATCGCCGTTTTGGCGGTGGTGGGGGCGGAACCGGTCAGGGTGCTTTGTGAGCCGAACCGTCCCCGGGCATCCAGTCCGGATGTTGGCATCCCTTTCGTCACGGGTTCGACAGCTTCTTTCCCGGCAACAAAGGGAAACATCTGACCTGGCCCCGAATTCATCCCGATCCGCATCGCCAATTGACTTGCAGAAAGAGGGGTACCATTCTGTGGAGTCACATCGGTCAAGACAGCATGGACGGCACCTGCTGTTTGCTGAATTTCCGGATCAAGTTTGGCCTTCGATCGACCCGTCTGTAAGGGAGACTCCTGATTGTTCTCGGCCTCGTGACTATCCCAGGCCTCCCCTCGATCCTGGGTGACCTGCGTGGGATTTTGTCGACGCATGATCTCGGCTTGCAGTTGTTCCACGCTCAGGTTGTTAATGTCATCGATCGCGGGTGCGGTTTTCTGCCGGCTGACATTGGCACGCTTTTGACCGGCGGCCACCACCCCGTCGACCCCCTGCGGAGGAAAGAGTCTGGCGAGATGCTGTTGCGCCTCTTTGGAGGTCGCACCGCTGTTTTGAAACAAGATGAACGCCTCGTCCTTACGGTCTTGTTTGGCATAAATCGCAGCCAGATTCGATAGCGCCCCTCGATGTGTTGGGTCAATCTCTAAGGCTTGTTTCCAGGTCTTTTCGGCTTCTTCCGCATCGCCGCGTAACGAGTACGAATATCCCAGATCGCTGAGCAGGCTTAAGTCGTTCGGCAGAACTTTCAGTGCCGCCTGGTAATGCTGATCGGCGAGTGCAAACTTCTGCTGTTTGTCCGCAATGATGGCCAAACAGTGGTTGACCTCGGGATTTTTCGGTGAAATCGATAAGGCGCTTTGATAGGCGAGACGTGCATCATCCAGTTTGCCACTTCGCCGCAACTGGTCCCCCTGTTCCATCAGGTCTGCAACTTGGATCGCTTCTTTGGTGAGTTTCTGTTTTTTCTCTGCGATGCTTGCAGGCTCATCAGCCAGACGGTCTGAAGGATCTCGCTTTTTTCCGTTCATCGAAGAATTGGATCTTCGCGCATCACCGCTCTCGTCAACCTGCGATGAAGCGGGTGTTCGTTCGTGAGTGGTTCGCACCAATTTGGAATTGGGAGATTGGCAGCCACACATGAGGAATGTGCCGAACACCATCGCCAGTACGAGATTCCAACGCATCGATATCAGCATTCAACCGTCCCTGGTTGAAAGAGGAATTGAACGAATTTATGCTTACAAACGGTCGGCGCAAATTCACCATGACCAGCCCGATCAGGGGAATCGCGACGGTCAGGATCAACAAACGTCGATTCTGGCTTTGTCTTGTGATCAAGAAAAAAATTTAAAGGTTTCGGCCGATTCTGTCGAGACGAGGTTACGCGGAATTCGCCAGCCCCCCGTTTTTCACCCCAAGGAACACCTTTGATGACGACCATTGGCGATGTCTGTCACGTCCTGGAACTACTCGCACCGCTGTATCTGGCGGAAGACTGGGATAATGTCGGGTTGCTCCTCGGTGATCGGGCGACCGGGGTGACTCGAGCCATCACCTGTCTGACGCTGACAGCGGATGTCGCGGCCGAGGCCGTCCGCTGTGGGGCGGAACTGGTCGTGACACATCATCCGATCCTCTTTAAACCGATCAAGCAAATCACGGCGGCCACTGCGGAAGGGCGCATGCTCTCCTTATTGATGCGGCATGCGATTGCGGTTTATAGTCCCCATACCGCATGGGACAATTCCGCAGGGGGAATTAACCAGCAATTAGCCGAACGATTGGCCCTCAAAGAGATTCGTCCACTCCGCCCCAGACCTGCCGTCGCGAATGAGCCTGCCGAGTGGACTGGATCGGGTCGCTATGGAACATTGTCACAACCCCGCTCGTTACGGGAACTCAATCTCCAGATCGCGAGAGAATTGCAGCAGCCATTTCTGCAAATGGTTGGAGATGCAGGTCTGATGGTTGAGCGACTTGGTATCGCCTGTGGAGCGGCTGCCGAGTTTTTGAGTGACGCACACCGCCTCGGCTGTCAGGCTTTGTTAACCGGAGAAGCCCGATTTCACGCCTGCCTGGAAGCGAGAGAACGGGGAATGGGATTAATCCTGCCGGGCCACTATGCGACCGAACGGTTCTCGATGGAGGTGCTGGCGCGCCAGCTTGGTGATCATTTTACGGACCTGGTGGTGCAGGCAAGCGAATCCGAGCGCGACCCGGTGATGACGCTGTCTGCATCCCCTTGATCACGACGAAACGGTTGGTGGACCTTGCCACCATTTTTGCAAACAGGGTGCGGACCATCAGGTTCGATCGAGTTCAGTTGCCCTGATTCTCTGCGGCCGTTTTGCCGAGTTGTGTAATCGCCCATTCCAACGCTTCGCGAACAAGTGGCGAGGCGTCATCGAGACTCGCCTCCAATTCCGGAATCAGGGCCGAGTCACCCGAATTTCCCAGGACGATCGCGGCATTGCGGCGCAGACCCTCCCAGCCAGGACGAGCCAGCGGAGTCGATTTGTAACGCGTTACAAACTCGGCTTCGCTCAGTTTCAGGATTTTCAGCGCACTGGCGGGGTGCAAATCCTGCTGTGGCTGGAATGTTGGTTCGAGCGTCAGCGGGGCTTTGCGATTCCAGGGACAGACATCCTGACAAAGATCGCAGCCGAATAGCCAATCACCGACCCCCTCACGCAACTCCAGCGGAATCGGCTGACGCAGCTCAATCGTCAGATAGGAAATGCAGCGCCGGGCATCGAGAACATAAGGTGCGACAAACGCATCGGTGGGACAGACATCCAGGCAGCGAGTGCAGGTTCCACAATGTGCCGTCTCGTGGATGGGATCGGCCTCGAGTTCCAGATCCGTCAACATGGCGGCCAGCAGCAACCAGCTTCCCGCTCGCTTATTGATCAGCATGGTGTTCTTGCCAAACCAGCCCAGTCCCGCAAGTCTGGCGAAATCACGTTCCAATAGCGGAGCCGTATCGACGACCCCGCGGGTATGACAGCCAGGTTGTAGTTCGTGCAGTGTCGTGGCCAATTGCTTCAGCTTTGCCCGCAACAGGTCATGATAATCCAGCGTCCCCTGCGCATACCGTGCGACGCGAGCGGTCTCTGACGACACCTCGGCAAGCGAACTATCGGCAAGCGAACTCAGCGACTCGCCCGTGTGGTAGTTGATCGCCAGCATGATCACGCTGCTCACGCCGGGCATGACATGTTCGGGGTGAGTATAAGCAGCCGCCCTGCGCGGCAAGTACTGCATTTCCCCCGCAAAGCCTTGATTCAGCCATTCCGTGAAACGAGCAAAACCGGGAGGGGACGTTGCCGGTGTAATGCCGACCAGGTCAAATCCCGCATTTTTGGCGGCAACCTTTACGGCGATGGTCAGCTCCCGTTGGCTGATGACGGGGAGCTCCTTTGGGGGGACAGGTTGGTTCTTTGCCATGGACGGACCACATTCTTTTCCTGCAACACAACATTCCCTGGGAACGGATCGGTCAACATCCCGAATGTCTTCATTCGGTGCTCGTTTACGCGGCCCGTCGCCGGTCGAATTCAATCGTCGAGGCTTCGAAATTTAACGTGGTGCGGATGGTATAATGGGTTTGATTCTGTGCCGAAAAATAGATTCGGGAACAAAGTTCACCCAGCATGCCAAACGAGAGAAATTGCACCCCCATCATGGCGGAAAGTGCGGTCAATAACAGCAAGGGGTTACCGGTCATATCGACCCCCTGCTCCTGCTTCATCCAGAGGGTTGCGGTTCCTGCGAGTCCACCCACCAGGAAGCAAAGCAGGCCCATCGAGCCAAACAGCTTCATAGGACTGACCACATAGTGCGTCAGATACTTCACCGTCAGCAGATCAAACAGCACGCGAATCGTACGTGAAAGTCCATATTTGGAAACGCCATGTCGACGGGGATGATGAGTCGTCACCACTTCGAGGCAACGCGCCCCCCGCCAATGGGCCAGGATCGGAATGAACCGATGCATTTCTCCGTAGAGCTGCAGTTCCTGTGCGATTTCGGTCTTCATGGCCTTCAGCGAGCACCCCAGATCGTGAACGGGAAAGCCTGTTACCCGTGAGATCAGCCAGTTCGCGATGCGCGAGGGGAGTGTCCGATCGAGAAACGAATCTTGTCGATCTTTTCTCCAACCATGGACCAGATCAAAACCTTCTTCCAGCCTTGCAAGCATCATCGGAATGTCCTGCGGATCATTCTGGAGATCCCCATCCATCAGGATAATCACCCCCATCGACGCGGCCTGTATTCCCGCCTGCATTGCTGCGGTCTGCCCATAATTCTTACGAAATTCAATCACTTTGACGCAAGAGTCCCTCTGTGCCAACTGCCGCAGTTCGTTTCCGGAATCATCCTGCGAGCCATCGTTGACGAGCAGGATTTCGTAAGGAACATTCAGTGTTCGCAGCACATCCGTCACCGCTTTGTGTAACAACGCGATGTTCTCTGCTTCGTTGTAAATGGGAACAATTACCGAGACGCTCATGCGAGATTTCCTGAGGGATTTTTCCAGTGAAGGGATGAGATCGAGCGGAATCAAATTCTTGGCTGTTCCGTTCGCGGTTTCTATTCCTCGTACTTTTGCTGCGAATCGTGCTGGGGTTGGTCAACGTTCATAAAAATGGTTTTTACACCAAAAAGAGTATGTCCCCGTCGGGGATGCGCTGGTGATCAATGTTTGCAAATTGTGATTGGCCCCTGAAATTGTGATTGGCCCCGAAAACAGTGCTCGGAATTTCATTCACGATGCCGAACCTCAATCAACTGATATTGTCCAATGCGGGGTGCGGGAAGTGGGCGAAGTTCTTCATCAAACAGTCGGCAAACCAATCCATAATCGGGGGCCAGCTGACAGAACCGTTCGGCGCGCATGCGGCCACCATCAACAAACCAGGCGACCCCT
>Ga0209500_10001390_pt1 | contig 18227 bp, 15 predicted proteins | sample S_140212_EF_Meta_FD_187323 | JGI IMG/M metagenome (GOLD analysis project Ga0209500, IMG submission 187323) | Freshwater microbial communities from Lake Simoncouche, Canada to study carbon cycling - S_140212_EF_MetaG (SPAdes) (version 2) | ecosystem: Environmental > Aquatic > Freshwater > Lake ... | reverse complement strand
CTTGGATACTAAATATATGCATGTGGATTTTACACCTTCTTCCTGACGCATTTATTAACTGGATTGTTAACATCATCCTGATAGCCGGTGCTGTGACCACAGTGGCCGGCTTTTTTGTGAAGTTTATTCCTTTTGTAAATACCTACAGGATTCCTGTGCAGATAGCAGGTATTGTGCTGCTGACCACGGGGGTATACTTTCAAGGTGGATATTCAACTGAAATGGCATGGCGCGAAAGAGTACGAGAAGTAGAAGCTAAATTACAAGTGGCACAACAACAAAGTGCAGAAGTCAACACAGAGATTGTCACACGAGTAGTCACACAGACTAAAATAGTGCGAGAGCGCGGCAATGACATTATTAAGTATGTGGACCGTGAAGTTGTGAATAATCAGGAAGTGATCCGGTTTGTAGAAAACTGCCCTATTCCCGAAATCATCGTCAACACACATAATGCAGCAGCATTAAATCGGCCCATTGAGGAAAAGAAATGAAAATAGTATTGTTGGGATTAGTAAGTTTATTGGCAGCATGTTCAACTACTGTGCCCGTGACACTGAGTTTTCCTGACGCTCCTGCTATGTTAATGGAAAAATGTCCTGAATTAAAAATCATACAGGGTGAAAAGGTCAGCATAGTGGATTTCACAAAAACCGTGAGCGAAAACTATACAACATACTATGAATGTTCGGCTCGGAATTCAGCTTGGCAAGAATGGTATACAAAACAAAAGAAAATATGGGATGACGCACAATGAGCAATTCAATACTGTCACTAGATCAACTAAAACAAATGGTTCGAAACCCGCACATTGACCATTGGTACGAAGCTATCGATCAACTGTTGCCGGAATACGATATCAACACACCGAGCAGAGTTGCAGCCTTTATCGCACAATGCGCTCACGAGTCGGGTAGCTTTGTGTTTGTCAAAGAAAATCTCAATTACAAAGCCGCTAGTTTAAGAAAAACATTTGGCAAGTATTTTACTGATGATGCCACCGCAGCAGCTTATGCCAACCGGCCTGAAAAGATTGCCAACAGAGTGTATGCTAATCGCATGGGCAACGGTGACGAAGCGTCAGGCGATGGATATCGTTTCTGTGGTCGTGGCTTGATTCAATTAACCGGACGCGACAACTACACATTCTTTGCTGGCAGTTTGGATATTCCAGTGGAAGAAGCCAGCGAATATCTAGCCACATTCGAAGGTGCTACACAATCAGCCTGCTGGTTCTGGGAAACCAACAACTTGAATAGATTTGCTGATGCCGGAGATATAAAAGGGCTTACCCGAGCCATCAATGGTGGATATATTGGGCTAGAAGATCGAATCCGCCATTATGAACATGCATTGCATGTGATGGGAGTATAAAATGACAAAAAAACAACATCACACAAGTCGGAGTGAAAAAGAAAAAGAAGACTGGATGAATTCGAAATGGCGGCCCATGATGGGTTGGATGTACATGACTGTGTGCATGTGCGACTTTATTATATTTCCGGTATTATGGAGTTTGTTGCAGTCAATGAGCCAGGGTGCAGTGACCAGCCAATGGCAACCATTGACACTGCAAGGTGCTGGCTTGTTTCATATTGCCATGGGTGGTGTATTGGGTCTAGCAGCATATGGTCGCACACAAGAAAAATTAAATGGAGCCAACAACGGTGGTATCCAATTACCATCTAATGCAGGCACAACGTATGTGCAATCTACCAACTCAGGAGTACCCAATGGCAACACAACAACACCAGGTACAGGATTTGCAACCGGACCGACAGCATTTGGCTCTGCGCCAACACCCGGCTTCGGCACACCCAGTAGTTTTGGTGCCATTGCGTCCAACTCAGTTACCTGGCCCACAGTATCAGCCGCAGTACCAAACACAGTGACCACAGGATACGGAGGCAAGAAAGCACCGCCGCAACCAGACTTTCCGGAAATATAAGGAGGAGTTATGAAAAATTCAGTTATAATTGGAATTTTATTAGTGTTAATATTGTTGCTGGCCACATGCTTGCCAGCACGAGCAGAAACCACACAGGTCTGTGTAGATGTCAAAGACCGTACTGGACAGCCGGTGAAGGATGCCAAAGGCAAGGTCAAACAAACTTGCAAAACAATGAAGAAACACGAAAAACTGGAGGGCACTCGAGTGCCAGATAAAAAATGACAACAAGTATTGTTACAACAAATGGTGATTATGTCATCGATACGGGTGTAAGTCACCAACTTTCCGTTACTGGAAATATCACTGCTGGATATCTATTTGGCAATGGTAGTCAGCTTCAGGGAGTCACTGGAGTAGGCGGTCAAGGTACCACCGGTGCTCAGGGCACAACTGGTGCAGGTGCTCAAGGGTCAACTGGCGCTCAAGGTATTGCAGGTGTATATGCTGGTATAGGTGCTCAAGGCACAACCGGTACCGGAGCGCAAGGGTCAACTGGTGCCCAGGGGTCAACTGGCGCTCAAGGTATTGCAGGTGTATATGCTGGTATAGGTGCTCAAGGTACCACTGGCACAGGTGCTCAGGGGTCAACTGGTACAGGTGCTCAGGGCACACAAGGTGTTCAGGGTCGGCAGGGTGTGCAAGCCGCGCAAGGTACACAAGGTGTAGCAGGCACTGGTTCCCAAGGCACAACTGGCGCACAAGGGGTGCAAGGAACAACTGGCGCACAAGGTGCATCAGGTATCGGTTCCCAGGGCACAACTGGCGCTCAAGGTATTGCAGGTGTATATGCTGGTATAGGTGCTCAAGGTACACAAGGTGTAAGTGGTGGTGGTAGCGGCACCGGCACCAGTCTAGTGAACGGAACCACAAACTTAACAACAGTCAGTAGTGGCAATGCTAATCTTACTATTGCCGGTACCAGCAATGTGGTTGTTTGGGCAACCACAGGTCAGTATGTGACTGGGTTAGTATCAGTATCAGGTAATGTAACAGCCGGAAACTTTGTGGTGACCACTGCTGGTACACCCACTGTTAGTTCAACTACTAATTTAGATCTTTCGGCTGTGGCCGCAGTTCGTGTGGTAGGTGGAGGCACATTGCGTTTGCCAAGTCTAAACTCAACACAGATAGCAGCGTTGACCCCGGCCAATGGTGATATGATCTATAACAATACCACTAACAAATTCCAAGGCTACGAAAATGGTGCTTGGGCCAATCTCATATAATCATGACCACATACAATCTAGCATTAAAAGAAGGCATTGATTATGATGCTTTTTGGACAGAAATAGAAACCGACGGGTCTGGCAGCACTTATGTACCGCAACGCAGTGTGGATATAGTAAATGCTCGACCAAGCAGTCTGCGTCAATGTTGGTATGATTTAACCGACGACGAAGCTGAAAAACTACGCAATGATCCCAGAGTATATTGTGTAGAAATACCTCCTGAACATCGGACCGACATTAAAATTCAAAACAATGCTGCACAAACAGGGTTATATTATAAAAGTGGCGGAACTAACCCTGCAAATAATCTAGGAATCAATTGGGGGCTTTTTAGATTAAATTCTACTACCAATAATACCCCCGGAGCATCGGGTACATTGACATACAATTATCCCATAGATGGAACTGGGGTTGATTTTGTGATCCAGGACACTGGTTGCCAGGTCGACCATCCAGAATTTACAGATGCTGCCGGTGTGACCAGAGTACAACAAATTGATTGGTTTGCAGCTTCGGGAATTGCGGGAACTATGCCTGCTACCTTTTACACCGACTATGACGGACATGGCACACACTGCACAGGAATCGCAGCCGGAAAAACATATGGTCGTGCAAAAAATGCAAGGATATATGTTATGACCGTGAACGGTCTTGCACGGTCACCAGGTGTTGGCATATCAGTGTCCGATGTGTTTGATTGTATCAAAGGATGGCAAAATAACAAACCCATAGACCCTGCCACTGGATATAAACGTCCTGCAGTGGTCAACATGAGCTGGGGATATGTAAGCACCTTCTCGAACATCAGCGGCGGAGTTTATCAAGGAACAGCTTGGGTAGGTAATACTAAACAACCTCAGTATGGTATGATTGGCAATGGATCAGGATATTGGGGAGTACGAGTCGACAGTGTGGATGTAGACGTGGCTGAACTACTAGCAGCAGGAGTTGTACTGGTAGGTGCCGCCGGAAACTATTATCAGACCATTGATACTCCAGACGGGATAAATTACAATAATTACTTTAACGATCCCAGCCCTAGGTATTATATGCGTGGAGGTAGTCCGTCATCCTCCACAGGGGTGATCTGTGTGGGTAATATATCCACAGCTACTGATACCCCAGAAAGAAAAAGTTCATCTAGTGAATCAGGGCCCAGAGTAGATGTGTGGGCACCAGGAACAAATATCGTGAGCACCACAAGTAACACCAATGTATTCGGTGCAACAACCTTGTATCCATTTAATAATGCTTTCAAGATAATGAGCATTTCAGGAACTTCAATGGCCAGCCCTAACATAGCCGGCCTGGCCGCACAACTTTTGCAGGTATATCCCACAGCCACTCCGGCACAGATACGGCAGAAAATCATCGACACTAGCACAGTTGGAGTGTTGTATGATGCCGGGTCCCCTAGTGATTATAGTAATAGTCAAATTCTGCATGGTGGGCCCAATCGAGTTGGGTATCAGGCTTTGAATACTGCCGACAGCGGCGGTATTACTGGACCAGTGCGGATGACCAATACCGGGCTGGTTTGATTACTCAACAGCAGAAAAGAAATGATAGCAGGAGTTGTGTATAATTACATACGATGACTGATCACTATGCTACCCTGGGTGTTGCCCGTACAGCTTCTGCTGATGAAATAAAACGTGCGTTTAGGAAACTGGCGTCACAGCATCACCCTGACAAAGGTGGTGACACAAAGAAGTTCCAAGAGATTCAAGCAGCCTACGAAACACTAGGTGATGAACAAAAACGAGCAGCTTACAACAACCCACAGCCGCAACATCCATTTGGAGGTGGCAGCTTCCATCAGAACTTTGATTTCAACGAAATCTTCAACATGTTTGGAGCCAAATTCCAACAGCCACAACAGCGCAGCCACGCTAGGATGACCTTGTGGATAACCATAAAAGATGTGGCTGCTCCAGGATCTAGAGTGGTTGCCATGGGCACACCGACTGGCACACACAATATCGAAATCAACATACCCAATGGCATCAACGATGGAGACAATGTGCAATATCCTAATCTTGGTCCAAATGCACAAGATCTTGTGATCACATTTCGTGTGCATCCGGACAAGACATGGCAACGTGTGAACAACAATGTGCATACCGAAACCACAGTGAGTATGTGGAAATTCATAGCAGGTGGTGATGTGCCTATGTTGGACATACGTGGCAATCGAATCGAAATCAGCGTACCGGCCAATACACAACCGGGCAGCATGTTACGTGCCAGAGGACGTGGCTTGCCAGATCGAAATGGGCAGTTGGGAGACATGTTGGTTCGAGTACAAGCTAGGTTACCTGCCAGGATCTCTCCAGAGTTAATGGCTGCTATACAACAGGAATCTGCCGAATAAGTATGTAAAAGGTTGATCTCAATTGAGATCTATAGTATACTACCCACATGAGCAATTCAAATCAAATCCAAGACAATCCCGAAATTGACGCCATTATCGAAGGCGCTGTACAAATCGCACGTACCTGGCAACATGAATATGTTCTAACAGAACACTTGTTGTTGAGTCTAGTGAGACATGATCCATTTAGAAAAACTCTAGCCAAATATGGCTGTGACGTGGCCATGTTAGAAACTGAACTGTGCGGCTATTTGGACAGCCTACAGAGCCTGGTTCGTGCTGGTGAAGACTTAACTCCACGCAAAACTGCTGCACTAGAGAGAGTGTTTAATCGTGCGCTCACACAGGTATTGTTTACAGGACGTAGACAAGTGGTCACCATTGATCTTTACTTGGCCATCATGGGCGAGACCAACAGCAATGCACATTACTTCTTGCTGAAATACGGTGTACACAAAGCTGAATTTGTGGACTTCTGGACCAAGAACTACAAGTCAGAACGAGCAGCCGCAGGTATGAATCACCAGCAAGCCACCGAAGTACTGGAAGAATACTGTACCAGTCTCAGTGCAATGGCCGCAGCAGATCAACTGGAACCACTAATTGGACGTTCAACCGAACTGGATGAAATGATTGCTGTGTTGGCACGTCGTTTCAAAGCCAATGTGTTAATGGTAGGTGATCCAGGTGTGGGCAAAACTGCCATCATTGAGGGCCTTGCACAGGAGATTGCACAAAATCGTGTGCCCGAGTTTCTTAAAAATCACGAAGTATGGAGTTTAGAAATTGGTAGTCTAGTGGCAGGATCAAAGTATCGTGGCGACTTTGAAGAAAAGTTCAAAGCAGTAATCTCTGCATTGGAAGCCAAGAAGAACTGTATCTTGTTTGTGGACGAAGCACACACCATGAAAGGCGCAGGCGCAGGCAGTTCAGGTAGCTTGGACTTTGCTAACATGCTGAAGCCAGCTATCACCAAGGGACATTTGAAAGTTATCGCATCAACAACTTGGGAAGAATTCTACGAGTCGTTTGAGAAAGATCGCGCACTCATGCGCCGGTTCTATCGTCTCAGCATTGACGAACCAGATCGTGACACCACAGAAAAGATCCTGATTGGATTGAGCCCACGCCTGGAGAAATTCCACAACGTCATGATCGACACAGAAGCCATGACTGCTGCTGTGGATCTTGCTGGTCGTTATATCCATGACAAGAAGAATCCAGACAAAAGCATTGACTTACTGGATGCTGCCTGTGCTAGAGAACGTATTAAAGATGCAGGCATGACCACTGTAAACAAGAGCATGATTGAAGAACAAGTGGCACGAGTAACAGGTGTGCCCACTGATCGCTTGCAAAATGAACGCAGTTTGAAGATTGTGGATCTGGAATCTAACATCAAGCAAAAGCTATACGGACAAGAAGAAGCTGTGGATTCAGTGCTAGAACGTGTGTATATCAACTTCTCAGGTATTGGCACACAAGGCAAGCCCATGGCAAGTTTCTTGTTCCTGGGCCCAACAGGTACAGGCAAAACTGAATTGGCCAAGCTATTGAGTGAAAACTTGGACATGCACTTGCTGCGATATGACATGAGTGAGTTCCAGGAAAAGTTCTCTGTCAGCAGCCTGATCGGTGCACCTCCGGGCTATGTGGGATTTGAAGATGGCAATGTGGGCGGTGGTAAGTTAATTAGTGATCTCAGCAAGCATCCATTCTCTGTTATCTTGTTTGATGAAATTGAAAAGGCACACTCAGACGTTACCAACATCCTGCTGCAAATGCTAGACGAAGGACATGTAACAGGTGCAAATGGCAAACGGGTAGACTGCAAGAATACCATTATCATCATGACATCAAACCTGGGTGCCAGAGACAATGAAAACAACAACATTGGATTCTCCACAGATCTAGAAAAGTCCGGAGAAGAAGATCGTGCAATGAAAGAGTTCTTCCGACCAGAGCTGCGCAATCGTATTGACAAGATCTGCAAGTTTACCAAGTTGGATACACTGGCTATCAAGAAGATTGTTGTGAAGTTTCTGGATCATTTGAAATCAAGTGTGGCAGAAAAGAATATCCGATTGTTCTTCTCAGAAGCAGTGATTGAACTGTTGGCAGACAAGGGTTACGATAGCAAAATGGGTGCTAGACCACTGAATCGCAAGATTGACGAATTGATCCGTGTGCCACTCAGCAAGCGTATCCTGTTCGAGCAGCTGACCGACTGTGCATTGAATGTGGAATTGCAAGACGACAAGATTGTGTTTGAACTGAAAGATCCTCAACATGTACATACATATATCACCGCCCCAGATACAGTGTGAGCACCGCAACTCACTTTATTTTGGCAAGTACGAATATGTAGTAAGCCTGAAGATCAATGATGCTTGGTTGCTGCGTAGTCTTTCTCGAACAGCAATTCTGGAAAGAATACGCAAACGTGATGAATATCATTTTTCAGCTGGTGGTCGGCCTCCAACATCTGACTTGGTCAAGGAGAATCTAATGTATGCGGTGGATGTAATGGAAATGTTACACAGTCCATTTATTCATCGCACATATGGGCACAACACTTTTCATGTGTATACCAATGATCTTGATGATGTAAAAATCCTGCAAAGTAATTATCCATTGGAATCCACCACCAAACAAGCAGCAGTGGTATACCCTAGTGATGTTGTGATGCTCACGTCCGATCCTAAATATCCATACAGAACCTACTTCCGAGATAAGATTCTACCTGTAGTTAAAAAACGAGCATTGTGGACATGGATCAGTAATCAGACCCCTGATCTTGTGGCTAGTCCTGTAACTAAAAAATGGTTTACCGAAGAACTGGGTATAAAACCATATACATGGAGCAGCACACGTTCGGAATGGTGCCGAGGACATTATTTTGTAGAACACTCAGATCTTGCACACGTGACCATGCTGGCCATGGTATGCCCAGGGCTGACTCGCAAAACCGTACAAGTGCAAAAACGACCATAAATACAGTATGGAATTGACACACTATCTGAAGAATTTAAAAAACAAAGAAGTCTCGCTATGCTTGGAGTAAAGAGAGGCCCTTACAAAAAACATAAGGAAATAATAAATGGCTAAAATCTATACCGAAACTATTGTAATCACACTCAATAAATTGGTCAAAGACGATGCAGCACCTATTGAAGTAGCTACAGATGATGTTATGGCTTCACTTGTGTCTGTGGTTGAAGAACTTGCAGGCGCTGGTGTTGTTGTGGAAGTGGATCGAGCATAATGGCCATTACCACTGTCACACTAGTGCCCTATACAGAGTATGGTGTGCCATCTGGTAACTATGACGGGTCCAGTGAAGATTTCATAGCTGATCCACAAAAAGCTGCCAACTACTATCGTGGGCGTGGCGGTATTCAAACTCTACGCTGGGTATTTCGCGGTGTACAGGGTGAAGTTGTGATCCAAGCCACCTTGGACAATGATCCTGCTGAATCACGTTGGTTTGATATAGCGTCTTATGGTGATGGTAGTTCAGCAGATTCCAGCACTATCACAGACACTTACATACAAGCAGTTGTGGGCAACTTCACATGGTTACGAGCAGTGATCACAAACTTCCGAGACGGTGTAATCGAAACTGTACAAGCTGCATATTAAATGTCTACTACTAAATTTAGTGTCACTATCGCGCCCTCAGATCCTGCTGTGCCATTGGGAATGGAAGTTTGGATAGATAGTGATAAAATCTTTAATAAAGATCATGTGAGTCAAACAGAAACAGTCAAACATGACTTGAGTGATCAGGCGGGCGAGCATGTGTTGCGATTTGTTCTAAAGAACAAACTGCGCAAGCACACTCAACTGGATGCTGATAAAAATATCATCAAAGATGCTAGAATTAGAATTGATGATATCACATTCGAAGATATCAATGTCAACCAGCTTGTGATTGACCATGCAGAATATCAACACAATTTCAACGGGCATGGTACTGACACTACAGAAAAGTTCTATGGTGAGATGGGCTGCAATGGCACAGTCACTCTGAAATTCTCCACACCCATATACCTCTGGCTATTAGAAAAGATGTAACTAAATACTGGGTATGAAACAATTAGTAATCATGCCTGGTGGATTTCATCCTTTTCACGCAGGTCATTTAGCACTGTATAATTCTGCTACTCAAGCATTTCCCAATGCTGATGTCAAAGTGGCTGCGACCAATGACACATCCACACGCCCTTTTCCTTTCCGACTAAAAGAAAAACTAGCACAGTTGGCCGGTGTGTCTCCAGGTGATTTTTACCAAGTAAAATCACCATTCCGTGCAGATGAGATCACACGGAATTATGATCCTGCAGACACACAGTTGATCTTTGTGCGCTCAGAGAAAGACGCCACAAAGCCTCCACAACCTGGTGGTGTTAAACGTGACGGCAACCCTGCATACTTGCAACCCATCAGTGATCAGATGGCACCAATGACTCAACATGCTTACATGGCTTATTTGCCCACTGTGGAGTTTGGGCCTGGTATGACGTCAGCTACGCAAATACGCACAGCGTGGCCGTCGTTAAACGAACGCCAACGCACTGCATTAGTCATGAGCTTGTATCCAAACACACAAAAAAATGCTAAGTTGGCCAAGACAGTGGTCAAGATGCTGGACACTGCTATGGGCGCAGAAGTTGCAGAAGAAGTCACACGTCAAATGAGCCAAGGCGGCATGACTGCCAGCTATCAAAGCAAGTACAACCAGCCCATTGCTGAAGATTATTTGGACGAAGCCAGGTCGTAGAAATTCTACCAGCCTGCTATACTCCGTTAAATATTCTACAACATTGAAAGGGCCTTATGGCAGACGAACAACAATTACCTTACCAAAATGCATCCCCGGTGGATCAAAACAATGGTCAACAAAGCATTCAAGTCAACATTGATTACTTGAAAACCACACGAGTGCATATCTGTATGCCATGTTACGGGGGACAACTCACTGAAAGCACATTCATGAGTTACATCAAGTGGGCCAACGTAGCACGCCAATTGGGCCTGGACTGGACTGTGGAAACAATGACCAACGAATCATTGATTTCACGTGCTAGAAACACACTCACTGCCAAGTTCTTGCATACAGAAGGATCAACACACTTGATGTTTATTGATGCAGACATTGGTTGGGAACCCTGGCATTTGCTGGTCATGTTGAATCATGACAAGGATGTGGTAGGCGGATTATATCCAATGAAATCACTGCCAGTTAAATGGTGTGTTAATGGTATTCCTGATGCGGTGCAAGATGACCCATCCGGCTTGATTGAAGTCACCAAGACCGGCACTGGTTTCTTGTTGATCAAACGTGATGTGTTCAGCAAACTAAATGCACATCCTGCTGTGAAGCCGTTTATCAACGACATTGGACTAGATCCAGCATTGAATCCTCACATGAAAACATACTTTGACACTGCGGTGCGTGAAAATCGTTACTACAGTGAAGACTGGACATTCTGTGAAAACTGGCGTGATATCGGCGGTCAAGTGTTTGTGGACAAACGTGTGTTGTTGAAACACACAGGAACCTATGTGTTTGATTACCAAACACAAGACAAGCTGTATGCAGATCTGCATCAGATTGCCATGAGCAATCAGGCCAATCAACCACAGATTGTGATCCAACAACAGCCCACCGCCGGTGATTTAGCAGCAGCAGCAACACCAGTTGAGGCCACTGTGATCGCCACAAACAAGAAGGCATCAGAGGAAACTGCTACTGCTGAATAGCGGTAAATAAGTCATGAACTTTCATGACCTTTACAACTATAATCTTGCAGATGCTGTAAAATTCCATCAACATTTAAACCCCCGTTTGTGGGGTGCAGACGAACACTTGTTGCCCGAAGTGCGTGACAAGTTGTTGGCAATTGCATCGGATTTTCAAGAATTCCTGGGTGTGGATGAACTCAACATTCAGGACATTACCATATCAGGTAGCAATGCTGCCTACAGTTATACTAGCCATTCAGATATTGATCTACATCTTGTGGTAGACATGCCTGACGATCCTGTATATCAGGAATTGTTTGCAGCCAAGAAATTTCAATACAATGCCGAACATGACATAAAGATTGCCGGCGTTCCGGTGGAACTGTATGTACAGCCCAGTGATCAAAAGCATGTGAGTCAAGGCATTTACAGCGTGAAGAATGGTGACTGGACACAAGTTCCACAGCGTCGCCGTGCCACAATAGATGACTCATGTGTACAGCACAAAACAGCCGATCTTGATGCTAGAATACATTCAGCCATCAAGACCGGTGATGCTGATGCTGTGAATCAGCTGTGGGAAAAGATCAAAACAATGCGGCAAACTGGTCTGGAACAAAACGGCGAGTTTGGCTGCGAGAACATTGCATTCAAACTGTTGAGGAATTCTGGCTGCTTGACCAAGCTGAAGCAAGCCAAGACAGCAATACAAGATCGTGAATTAAGTCTAGCACGTAAACCTGCGCCCAGAAAGAAAATGAATTATGGCATGCGTGATTACTGGTATCCAGGCACTGCGTATGCTGGCCAAGATCATCCTGCTGGCACTGAATCAGAACAAGTGGATGAAAGTGCAGATCCTGATCACTTGAAAAAGATACTGCATCGTTTTTACGCCAGTTGTGTGGATAAGTTACAGTTGAAGAATCCACCTCAGTTGCGATTGGAAACAACTCCGGACTGGAGTCAAGAGAATGGCAGCTTTGGGCAATACGAACCAGAAACCAACACCTTGATCTTGGCCACTTCAGGCCGTCATGTGTTGGACATCCTAAGAACCATGGCACATGAGATGACGCACCGTCAGCAGGATGAGCAAAATCCCCTGCCCATAGAAGCTGGAGAAACTGGTAGTCCTTGGGAAGATCAAGCCAACGCCATGGCTGGTAGAATCATGAGAGATTGGGCCGAAGAACAGCCTGAAATGTTTGATGGGGTCACACTGGAAGAAGCATCGGGCTACATTCCCACAAAGGCACAGGCCAAAGACCCAAGATTCGTCATGGCCTTGACCCGGGATGTGCGTCCCGGTGCTGTGGGCAAGGAAGCCAACAAGCTGGGATTAGAAACAGATAGCCAAGGACATCCTGCCCTGCTCACAGCAGGCCTAAACAAGTTATTGCGTGAGTTCAAAGAGCAGGATCTGTTTGAAATCAACATGGGCGGAAAGAGTCTGCGAAAAGAAGCTGCCAAGACCGGTGCCATTGCTGGCATGGAATTTGAAATGATTGTGCCCAATATTTCGGGTGAGGATCAAGAACTAGAGCCTGATTTTGACATGGATCAATCAGCCAGCAGCGCATACGACATCCGAGACTTTTTTTATGACGGTGATTACAACAGTCGCAGAAGTGTTGATAGTCTGATTGATCGGATAATGGACGATTACAGTAACTGGCAAGTGGAACATTTTGACAGTCGCTGGGATTCAGATCAAGAAGAATTTGTCTATCGGTATATTAAAGAAAATGTCGACGACGATGAAATCAGAGAGTTGCTGGACCTAGAACCAGACGACGATATTACCAAAAAAGAATATCAACTGGCTGCGGACATGATTGTCACTGAACAAATGGGCCCTTGGTATGAGGATGCTCGAGAGTCGGCTCAAGAGGATTTCTTCGAAGATGATAATTTTGAACAATTTCTACAAGATAACGAGCTGGACACCATGAGTGGCATCTACTATCGTTACGATAGCATGGTCCATTGGCCACACTATACTAGTGGTGGAGGTGACACCAGCGTTCAAGATGTGGCAGATTCATTCAGTGGTGCGGTGGGTCGCCCAGCACAAGCAAGAAGTGATTATCATGCGTATGGTCAAGAGCGTCCCGGTCCAGGCAAAAACTTCTATGTAGTAGAACCCGACGGCAGCTTACAGCCCGATGATTCAGACGATTCGGGCTTGGAGTTTGTGAGCCCACCCTTGCCTATAGATGACATCATGAGTGACCTGAACAAGGTCAAGGCCTGGGCTGATCGTACCGGTTGCTACACCAATGACTCAACTGGCTTGCACATCAATATCTCAGTGCCCAACTACAGTATAGACCGACTGGATTATATTAAACTGGCCTTGCTCATGGGCGACGAATATGTGTTAAATGACTTTGGGCGTGCCAGCAACACTTATGCAAGAAGTGCAATGAGCAAAATCAAAGGCAAAGTCACTCCTGAAAATGCCAAACAAATCCTAGACAAAATGAAATCAGGCATGGATCAGTTGGCTACCAAAGCCATACATTCAGGCATCACAGACAAGTACACATCAATCAACACCAAGGATGGACACATTGAGTTTCGCAGCCCTGGTGGTGACTGGTTGGATGACAACTTTGAAAAGATTGAAAACACCTTGATGCGATTCACAGTGGCCATGAGTGCTGCGTTGAATCCTGAAGCATACAGACAAGAATATCTCAAGAAGCTGTACAAGATGTTGTCGCCCAAAGGAGAAGATGATCCTCTAGCTATCTTTGCAAAGTATTCAGCTGGTCAGTTACCCAAGGCTGCACTAAAGAGTTTTGTACGTCAAGCACAGTTAGAGCGTGGTAACAAAGCAGCCAAGCAAGCTGAACTGGATACCATGCAGAAAGAACTTACTCCGGCACCTACCGACTCCACTCGGGGCAACTGGGGAGTGTGGGTGCCATCACTTGATCGCTTTGCCACTCAATATGGCAACTCAGAGACTAGAAGATTCATGCGGCATGGTGACGCTCAGGCCTGGATTCAAGATTACAATACTAGAAATGCAGGAAATGACCTTGAATTGGTTGTTCGTGAAATAGTACCGACTACTGCACCAGCAGCACCCCCCGAAGCCGGTAGTATGCAATGGAACATTATTAATAGCAATGGCGAAACTGTGCATACTTTCTGGGACACAAATGTGCAAAGAGATGCCAACCTAGCAGCACGACTATGGTTGATTGACCATGCTGCAGATGATTATCGAGAGCGATTTGAAGTGGTTCCTGCGGCCATCCCAGGCAGCACACAGGATCTACAACGCCAACGCCAGGCAGCATTAGCAGCAGCCAGCATGGCCGCTGATGCAGAACATGCTGCTAACCGTCGGGCACCTACTCCAATTCCCGGAGTGCAAGACATTGAAATAGATATTCCAATGGCACAAACACAGTGGGAAGTATACAATAGATCTAGTAACCAACCAGTGTTCACAATGTATGCTGAGACCCAGGCAAATGCCTGGCGTAAAGGTCAAGAATGGGTGGCCACTGCAATGCAGACAGATCCAACAATAGATGCTAGTAACTTCTCAGTAAGACAGAGCACAGCACCTGTGACTGAAGGCAAGGTTAAACTATACACAGATCCTGACTATTTTGGCGCAGAAATAGATAATTCAGGGTTCGACAGTCTACCAGTGATTGATATACCTACTCATAAGTTAGTAGGATTTGAACCTGATGATAAGATGACTCAACCAAAGAGCCGAGCTAATGTTAAAAAAATTGTTGCTGGTTTAAAGAAGGGCGATAAACTTCCTCCTATACTTGTAAGAAAACACAACCGAGGGTACCAAGTATTAGATGGGCATCACAGATTTTGGGCTTACAAATTATTAGGCATAAAATCTATTCCAGCACGAATGGTGCCTGACAAAGATATAGAAGAAATCGGCAAACAAGGTGTGACCGAAAGCCAAGAGATCACCAAGTTGGGCAAGTTAGATTCAGTTCTAGAACAATGCATCAACATGATCCATCGTGGACACGAAACAGATCCAGAAAAGTACGGGCGTGTGGCTGCTTGTTTGATTGACAACAACAACAATCACACCTATGCCATCAACTTGCCCGGTCCCAACGGCACACGCCGTCATGCTGAACGTGTGGCCATAGACACACATCTCAAACGTCATGGTCGTATTGGTCCCAATGCTATCATGGTCACCACACTGAGTCCTTGCGTAAATCACATGACTGAGCGTGATGGTGAAAGTTGTACTGAGTTGTTGAGTGACTATGGCATTGAGAAATGCTATGCTGGGTGGGAAGACCCTACCCAGCAGCCCGATACAGACTATCCATTCAACTTACAAGTTACTGACAATGCCGACATCTTCAATACTTGTCAACACATCGCAGCCAGTTTCCTACCACAGGTTATGGCCAACGAACTAAATGAAACAATCAACCCGGATGTTTTCAATCCAGCATTCAACGACACCCAAATTTTTGATGGGTTAACATATCGTGCCAATGGGATTGAAATAAATGGTAAAGAATATTTCCAAATCAAAGTTCTCGACGACGATTATAAACAGGTAGGAATTGCAAAATTTAGACCCAGCAAACGTGGCCTAGTATCAGCGATCACCAGTTTCAAACCCGAATATCAAGGTCGCGGCATAGCACGTAACATCTATGCGTATGTTAGAATGTTGGGCAACACCATCGTGCCGAGCAGAAATCAATTGCCACCAGGCAAGGCCATGTGGGATTCCTGGAAGAAGTCCGGTGATGCCAAACACTTGATGCGAGATGTAGCCGAAGAAGAGGAACCAACAAGAATCAAACTAGGCAACAACAATGCAGCACGGGCGTTCATTGAACGAGTATACACACGGTATCCACACACCATGCAGAACAATCATGTGATGGTGTGGGGATCAGGAGATGATCAACAGTTTGCTATGTTTGAATTAATTCCTAGCTTTAGCAAGCGAGGCGCAGTAGAAGTAAAATGGATTCAAGCATATCCCTTACGTCAAGGTGTTGGTACACGTGCCATGCAAGAACTACAATCAATGGCTAGGGAAGATGGCATCAGCTTGACACTGTTTCCCTGGGACAAAGGACAAGTGAGTCAAAGCAAACTGACCAAATTCTATCGAGGTCAAGGATTTAAGCCCACAGTAAAGGGCGGTAAAGCAATGCAGTGGGAACCCAAAGTCGCCAATGAATCAAGGAAAGATCATCCTGACCACGATTTCAAAACCGCTTATCATATTACTACAACCGAAAATGCAGAAGAAATTCTATATGCTGGGCTAGATCCGTATGATGGCAAAGCATTCATGGTGGTAGACGAAGGTGATAGAGTCAAGTTACAAAGAGAACTAAGTGTTGTCGGTGGTTGGATGTATGCCAAGACAGAGGGCAGCGATGATCCATTAACATTGTTGCAAATTGATGTGGCAGGTATTCCATTGACATATGACCAAGGATGGTACTTCTCCACAACTAACATTCCTCCCAACCGTATACGAGATTTGGGTGAAGATGAATTAGCAAGGTATGTATAATGAGAGCAAATGAATTTTTGATTGAAAGAGCAACTGATGTATTGTTTCATTATACTGGTATCAGAGCTGGGCTAAAGATACTGCAATCGGGCAACTTTGAGTTGGCCAGCGTGACTGGTACCCGCAGTGAAGAACAGTATGCTCCACCGGGCTATCCGTACTTTCTCAGCTTGACCAGAACCATAACTGGAGACTATCATCGCTGGGTAGGATCAGGTGCTGTGATGTTCAAGCTCAATGGTGACTGGTTTAACTCACGTTACATCGTGAAACCCATTGACTACTGGGAACGTTCTTGGCTGCACAGCAATGGCACAAGAACTAGAGAATCAGAAGACCGTGTGTTCAGCAAGGACCCTACTATTCCAATCACTCCTGTGACCGAAGTGCATGTGTTGCTGAAAGAACAGAATGAATACCGTAGCCCCGAAACAAGACAGATCCTGATCACAGCCAAACAACAAGGCTTGCCTGTGTTTTTCTACACAGATGAAGCTGCATGGCGGTTGCTGGACAAACGCAAGGCACAAACGCCTGCACAGAGTCGTGAAGTGTTGCGTGGACCGCAGCCGGCTGGATATTCTCGCAAGCCCACAGACTATGTGAAGCCTTGGATAGAGTTGATTACCAAGAACGACGAAGCACATCTAAGTGAACGAGCAAAACGTGCATTAAAGACCATGAGGTACTATGGTAATGCATATGAAGATCAAAATCTCAGTGTGGATCTCAGCAATGCTCGCAAACCTGATTCAGGAGACCGTGCCAGTGCAGTTTGGATAATCAAGTACATGCAAGACAACGATTTTAAATCCACACTGGACTTGAAGAATGCTATTTCAGACAAATGGGATGCTATTTACAAAGCCAAGCAAGCTGCTGAAAAATCTGCAACACCTGGAGAACCCGCATGAGAGCTAATGAATTTGTAATCGATGAAAACTTCGCCGACGGTCGTAATCCCCAAGACAAAGGCGATTCCAAACGGCACGGAATCAATACCAAAGCAAGTGTAAGTAGTCTACGTAAAACTGCCAAACAAGGTGGTCGCAAGGGACAACTAGCTCATTGGTTAGCCAACATGAAAGCAGGCAGGGCCAAGAAAAACAAAACCAATGAGGACACTGTGGCCACTATCAATCTGGGCGGCATCATTGTGAACATGGATGATCATGCCCTAGATAGACAGCAACAACGTGGCATCAGCAACAAATCATTTGATTCGGCTATACGTAAACTCAAACTACCTCGAGTGATAAATCAAATGTCTCAACTGGAGGTGGGCAATAGATTTTATGTGCTGGATCACATTACAAATGTGGCCCTGGGCATGAGAAAGATTGGCGATAATAAGTATGTGTTGAAGAC
>Ga0209500_10001388_pt1 | contig 18237 bp, 23 predicted proteins | sample S_140212_EF_Meta_FD_187323 | JGI IMG/M metagenome (GOLD analysis project Ga0209500, IMG submission 187323) | Freshwater microbial communities from Lake Simoncouche, Canada to study carbon cycling - S_140212_EF_MetaG (SPAdes) (version 2) | ecosystem: Environmental > Aquatic > Freshwater > Lake ... | reverse complement strand
TTCCCGGCGTAGTCCCCGGTGGTCGTATTGCTCGCAAGTCCGGTGGCAAGGCCAAGGGTGCTGGCAAGACGAACATCAACATCGTGATTGCGGGCAAGCCCCAGAGCGACATGGAGGCCCCCATGCCCCCGATGCCGCCCCCGGGTGGTCCTGCTGCTCCTCCCCCGATGGGAGGCGCTCCGGGAATGCCTCCGGGCATGCCCCCGGCTCCCCCGATGGGTGGTCCGGGTCCGATGGGCCGCAAGGCCGGTGGCCGTGCTTACAAGTCCTATAAGGACATGGACGCTGGCGCTGGTTCTGGCCTTGGTCGTTTAGAGAAGAGCGAGATCGCCAAGCGCACCGCGCACAAAGCCGGTGGAAAGGTCTATCGTTCCTACAAGGACATGGATGCTGGCTCTGGCTCTGGCCTTGGCCGCTTAGAAAAGACCGAGATCGCATCTCGGAGAAGGGGTTCTTAACGGCGCCACCCGTTAAGAATGGACGGGGCGCGGCGGATCCCCTCTCTCCGCGCCCCGTTTAATTCGATACTTGTACAGAAGGGGGAAAGTGTTTATATGGAAAGGTACGAGAAAGAGCTGAAGAAATTGATCAACGACCAGATTGAACGCATCAAGGACGTTTTAGCGGCGGGTTCGCCGGACGACATGATGACGTACAAGCTACTAGTTGGTCATATAGTGGGTTTACGGCAATGCATGGACCTCTTAGACGAGGCAAGGCATAACGTAAACAAGTCTAGGTAAAAGAGAGGGGAACACTATGCCAGCAATGACTATGCTCCATGAAGTGGAGCCAAGCGAAGAGCTATTTGACCGCATTGGCGATCTCTCGAATATCGAGATCTTCAATAATCAGGTCCTTTGCGCTATCTATATTCGTCCGACTAAAACCAAATCCGGCATCATCATCACCGACCAGACCCGGGCAGAAGACAAATTCCAGGGTAAGGTAGGGCTTGTCTTGAAGAAAGGCACGCGCGCGTTCAAGGACGATGGCGAGTGGTTCGAAGGGGTCAACGTCGAGCCCGGTGACTGGGTGTTTTTCCGCGTCTCGGATGGCTGGCCTATCAACATTAATGGTGTCGAGTGTCGTCTTCTTGACGATACCATCATTAGAGGCAAAGTCGACCACCCGGACCGTGTTTGGTAATTCAGGAGATTTACATGTCTGACGAAAAAGAATCCCAGATCGAAATCGAAGTCGAAAAGGCCGAAGGCAACGCCCCTGAAATTCAGGTGGTGTCCGCTGAGTCTAGCTCCGAACCGGTTAGAGACGAAGTAGACACTACTCTGAACGACCTAAGGAAGCGCCTCGACGAGGAGCGCCAAGCGCGCTACGAAGCGGAACGGAAAGCTCAGGAGGCGATGTACAACGTCGCTCAGGCCCGCAACGAAGTAGAGGACACGAACCTCCACTTGGTCACTAACGCCATTGGAACCCTTAAGCAGACCAGTTCGATCCTCAAGGACCGCTACAAGGCTGCGATGGAAGTAAGCGACTACGATGCAGTCGCCGAGATCCAGCAGGAGATGGCTAACAACTCCACCAAGCTTACTGAGCTTGAGCGTGGAAAGGCCGCGATGGAGTCTAGACCCCGCACCGAAGTGCCTAGCGCACCGAGGACGGCAGATCCCGTCGAAGCTCTGGCCTCGCAGTTGAGTCCGAGGTCTGCTGATTGGGTCAGATCGCACCCAGAGTACGCCACGAACGCCAATTTGCGGGAGAAAATGATCGCCGCCCACCGTCTTGCGGTCGCCGACAATATGTCGCCCGACACGGATGGATATTTTGAGTATGTTGAAGACATCCTCAAAATTCACAAAAGTGCTCCCGTGCAGCAAGAAGAGACTTCTGCAGCCTCTAAGCCCGTCCAGAGGCGCTCTTCTCCCCCTTCTGCCCCCGTTTCCCGCAGCGGAACCGGCGACGGATCTCGCCCCAACGTAGTTCGCCTTACTTCTGAAGAGCGAGAGATGGCTAGCATGATGGGCATGACCGACAAGCAATATGCCGAAAGCAAGCTTAAGCTCATCGAAGAAGGTCGTTTGACCAAACATTGAGGGATAAACCATGCAAATCGACCCCAAAAAGACCACGATCGCCTCTAAAGCCACTGAGCGCCCTCCTATGCGCCCTGACCTTCGCGACGACCCGCGAGAGGCCGCTAAACGCCGTTCCGAAGAAATTCGGAAGCACCTTGGTGGTATCGAGGACGTCATTGACGATTTCTATATCGACGAGTCTGTGATACCCGAGGGCTGGTCTTACGAGTGGAAGAGACACACTCTGATGGGCCAGCAGGACCCGGCGTACCAGATCCAGCTCGCCCGCATGGGCTGGACTCCGGTTCCGGCTTCTCGCCACCCCGACATGATGCCCATCAACACTAAGTACGACACTGTCGAGCGCAAGGGCATGGTGTTGATGGAGCGCCCTGTAGAAATTACAGAGGAAGTTCGAAGGATTGAGAACAAGCGCGCTCGCGACCAAGTGCGGGTCAAAGAGCAACAGCTCAACAGCGCTCCTGACGGCCAGTTTACACGCGACCACGAGCGCGTTAAACCCCGCATCAAGAAGGGCTACGAGCCCATCGAAATACCGTCAAACGACTGACGAGTGCAGGGAAGCGACGTTAATTCGCCGCTTCCCTTGACAAGGTGCTTCCGTTCTGATACTGTGAATTATTCTCCCTCGGTGTGGAGAACATACTGTCCCTGGTTCTAAGTCGCCCCGGCGCGCGATGATGAACCTCCTGTAAGAAGGAGTTTCCGTCATGGCGAACACAGATGCGCCTTTCGGCTTTCGTCAATATAGTGGCACCGGCTCTGCCCCGACGTACGAGCAGGTCGCTGTCCAGATCGTGTATAATGCTTCTAACATCTTTAACGGCGACCCCGTAGAGCCCGATGGGGCTACCGGCACGGTTGTTCGTGGTGATGGTACGACCGGCGCTGCTGGTATTGCGGGCATCTTCGTTGGCTGCCAGTACCTCTCGGTTTCGCAGAAGCGCACCGTATGGTCGAACTACTGGCCCGGCTCGGACGTTGCTGTTGGCAACTACGTAACCGGCTACATCATCAACGACCCGAACGCTAAGTTCTTGGTCCAAGTTGGGACGACTGGCCTTACTCAGGCTGAAGTTGGGTCCAACATCGGCTACGACATTGGCACGGGCAACACCGCCACTGGCATCTCTGGTGCTTTCGTGACGGAGGCGTCTTTGTCTACTTCTAATCTCCTTCCTTTCCGCGTCATCAGCCTCGTCACGCAGCCCCCGGGCTCGACAGGCACTCAGGCCGGAGCTTACAACTGGGTCATCGTGGCGTTTAACAACGTCTCCACGAAATCCCTCACCTCAGTCTAAAGGAGTAAGGTAAAATGGCTGTCAATCTTTCAGCAATTAAAGACCTTCTCCTCCCCGGACTCCGTGGAATTGAAGGCAAGTACGAGCAGATCCCGTCGCAGTACGACAAGATCTTCACGAAGCACGACTCCAAGATGGCGCTTGAGCGCACCGCAGAAATGCGTTTCTTGGGCCTTGCCCAGCTGAAGACCGAAGGTGGTCAGACTGCGTTCGATAACAACGCGGGTGAGCGCTTCGTCTACAACCAAGAGCACACTGAAATTGGTCTGGGTTACGCGATCACCCGCAAGGCGATCGACGACAACCTCTACAAGACCCAGTTTCATCCGTCGAACCTCGGTCTGATCGAGTCCTTCCAGCAGACCAAGGAAATCTACGGCGCGAACGTCCTGAACCAGGCGTACGTGTACAACTCCGCTATTGGCGGCGATGGCAAGGCGCTTGTCGCCACCGACCATCCCATCGATGGCGGCACGATCTCGAACTACGCCACCGTTGACTTGAACGAAGGCACGCTTCTGAACTCGATGATCGCCGTTCGTGCGAACTTCAAAGATCAGGCAGGCCTGAAGGTCTTCGCCCGCGCGCGTAAGCTCATCGTGCCGACCGCCCTTGAACCCGTCGCCATTCGTCTGACGAAGACCGAATTGCGCCCGGGTACGGCAGACAACGACGTCAACGCGATCATGATGACTTCTGGCGGTCTGCCCGAGTCCTACATGGTTTCGGACTTCTTGACCTCGTCGTCCGCTTGGTTCCTCCTCACGAACATCGATGGCCTCTCCTACATGGAGCGCATCAAGTTCGAGACGGACATGCAGGTCGATTTCGTCACGGACAACCTGCTGGTTAAGGGCTACGAGCGTTACAGCTTCGGCTACTACAACTGGCGTTCGATCTACGGATCGTTCCCGTCGTAATTGACTAGAGGCGGGGGCCAAGGCTCCCGCCTTTCATCTAGGCTCATAGATCGCATTGACCGGCCTAGCGGACTTTGCACAGACAACGCGATCGTAACGTGCAGGAGGTTCCTATGGGGACAACCACTTTTACAGGTCCAGTTAAGGCCGGTAACGTCCTTAACACGACTGGCACCACTGTTGGCACAATTGCCAATGTTGGTTTTGTCGTTATGTCCCAGTCCGCTCCGGTTGCTCAGGCAACCAACGTAGCGGTTGCTGGTCTTTACAAGACAAACATCGTTATCCCGGCGGGTAGCCAGATCCTTTCCGTTTCAGTGCTTAAAACCACTGTTTGGAGCGGCGCTGCAACGACAGTAAATGTTGGCACCAACGCAACGGCAACTCAAATTGCTGTAGCCGCCGACAACGACCTTAGCACTACGTTAGGTATCTCGGCAGTCATCCCGGGAGATAGTTCTGCTCGGTCGCTTGTCTGGAAAGATGTTGGCGTTTCTGACGTACAAATTTACATGCTTTCAACCAACACCGGCACTGGTGTCGGCGTCCTTACCGTCACCTATGTTCAGGCTCGTGACCTGACGTAATTAAGACTCTAGGAGAAGTATCATGAAGGGTCGTAAAACTCGCGCCACTGGTGGCGTTAACTCCGCTGCCGCAGATCTCGCCAAGAAGAACATGCGCTATACCTACCAGTCCAACGTCAACGACGCGGCTGAACAACGCAAGCACGGTGGCAAGACGGTTGACATGCACGGCGCTGCTGGCGCTGCTCATGCCGGTCGCAAGCCTCGCAAGGCTGGCGGTCGTCTGAAAATGGCCGACTGGTCCGCTGCCCAGACGGGCACGCCCGCCAAGGGTCGCAAGACCGACGGCACCGTGGACTAAATCTCTACAAGGGGGCTTCGGCCCCCTTTTTCCTTTGGAGGGTAGCATGGCAAAATCTCCTGCTTGGCAGCGCTCTGAAGGCAAGGCCCCCTCTGGGGGCCTGAATGACAAGGGTCGAGCGTCTTTGCGAGCCGAGGGCCGCGACATCAAGCGCCCGCAACCCGAGGGTGGTTCACGAAAAGATAGCTTCTGTGCTAGAATGACCGGGATGAAGCGAAAGCTAACCGGCTCCGCCAAAGCTGCTGACCCGGATAGCCGGATCAACAAGTCGCTTCGTAAATGGGATTGCTAATATGGCCGAAAAGCCGTTCTGGGAAAAAGAGGCTCCGAAAGATGCTAAAGAGAAGCATCTAAGCCGCAAACAGGTCCAGTCGGCCAAGGCAACAGCAAGAGCTGCCGGGCGTCGTTACCCGAATTTGGTAGACAACATAGCCGCCGCACGCGCTGGCAAGAGGAGCTAAAGATGGCCGTCACAGCTTGGTCGATCACGCAATCTGGCCGTTTTGAGCCCTTTGAGCTTCAGGTGGCTCGCGGTCAGATCACTTGGCACCAGTCCATCACCGTTTTTGGATTTAATTCGGACGTTGATACGTCTATTGAAACGGTTTGGCCTCACGGTGGTATTCTTAATTCTCCCGCAACTGCTTTGCAACTTTCGGTTAGTTCCGACAATGCTGCTGATGCGGCGGCAGGCACTGGAGCCCGAACCGTTTACCTTGAAGGGCTGGACTCTAACCACAATACGATCAGCGAGATAGTTACCCTCAACGGTCTAACCGCTGTGACAACGACAAATTCGTATCTGCATATTAACAACTGCTATGTAAAAACGGCAGGGTCTGGCAATTCGGCAGCGGGTACGATTTATTTTGGCACGGGTACGGTCACATCAGGCGTTCCTGCTACTGTTTATGATGTTATCCAGTTTGACTACAATTCTCGCATTACTGGGAGCTATACGGTTCCGGCTGGGTACACGGCATACGTGTCTCAAGGTTTATTTTCGTCTGGTCAGGTTTCCGGGTCAAACGCGGTGACGGGGCGTCTTATGACGCGCGGGACCAACAATATCCGTCTCACCGTTGCGGTAGTCACCGTCAACAACGGAGTTGCGGATTACGCTTTTGAGTACCCCATTGTTGTACCTGAAAAGACGACGATTGAAGCACAAGCCGTTGGGTCGGCTGCAAACAACTCTTGTTCCTCGATGTTCATTTTGGCTCTCATCAAGAATGACGCCAGCACGTAAGGATTCGCAATGACAACCAGTGGGACATACACATTCAATCCGTCGCTAGGCGAGTTGACTCTGTATGCCTACAATCTAGTTGGCATTCGCAATACGTCTATCGTTCAGGAGCATATGGAGTCGGCCAGAATGGCCACCAATTTGCTCCTGTCGAGCTGGTCGAACCGTGGCGTAAACCTTTGGGCGGTGGATCTGGTTACAGTTCCGCTGGTAGAGGGGCAGTCTACTTACAACGTAGACAGCAACACCGTCGTTATTCTCGACGCCTACGTAGTGATTGACAACGGCAACGCTGACCCGATCGACCGCATCATTTTGCCAATTTCCCGCACGGAGTACTCTTCGTACCCCAACAAGGAACAGCAGGGATTCACGACCGTCTACTGGTTCGACCGTTTGCTGTCCCCGACTGTCACCGTTTGGCCCGTCCCCGATGGGACCAGCGCGCAATACCTCAAGTATTATCGCGTAAAACGCCTTCAGGACGCCAATTTGCAGAGCGGGGAGAACGTCGAAATACCCTATCTGTGGATGGACGCGTTTGCTTTCGGCCTTGCCGTTCGCCTCGCGCAAGTCTGGGCTCCGCAGATGTTGGCTTCCATTAAGCCATTCGCTGACGAGGCCTACCAGATAGCTGCGGACCAGAACATCGAAACTGCTCAGCAGTATATTTCACCAATGATATCTGGTTACTTCAGGTAAGGGGGCGTTGTGGCATACGCTTCTCAATCCGGTAGAGCAAGAACAAATTCCAGTGGACCACAAGCCCACGCGATATGCGATCGTTGCGGGTTCAGGTATAATCACGTAAACTTAAGCTGGCAGTACGACTGGGCGGGTGCCTCTCTTATAAACAAGCGCCTGCTAGTGTGCAATTCGTGCTACGACGAGCCGCAACAGCAGCTCCGCGCCATTATTATACCGCCCGATCCGATGCCCATCATAAACCCGCGCATTCAAGACTTCGTTACTGCGGAAACCAACAATCGCGCGACTTCGGGCCAGAACACGGTCGATCCGACCACAAACATCCCTGTTGTTAACGGCGACACCCGTATTACGCAGGACGACAAGGTTCGCGTCACGCAAACTACTGGCGAGCCTCCGGGCGGTCTTAACGAAGAGCCGGGTACAAGCGAGTTTGTTCCTGACTCCATTGGCGGCAATGACCCCGGCCTGCCCTACAACATGGACGAAGTACCACAGACGGGACCCTTAAATGACGACTAACATTCAGATCCCCAATTTGCCTGCAACCATCTCTCTGAGTGGCGCAGAACAAGTGGAAGTCGTTCAGTCCGGGGTTTCTCGGCGCACCACGACGCAGCAGATTGCCGACCTGCAGGGTGTTGGCCCAACAGGTCCGCAAGGCCCCATAGGCCCAACCGGACCAACTGGCGCTACCGGCGCTACTGGTGCTACCGGCGCTACCGGTGCTACCGGCGCAAATGGTGATTCAGCCGCATTCTTTCAATTCCAAGCAAACGATGCGCAATTTTCCGGCGATCCCGGCCCCGGTTTCATTTTGTGGAACGCTGGAACGCAAATAACTGCCACGCAGGTCAACGTTAGCCATCTAACCGACAACGACGTCGACGTTGAAATCTTTCTGTCCTTGCTGGTTGAGGGCGAACGAATCATCATTCAACAGCAAAACGTTAGTGCGAATTACCAGAGATTCCTAATCACTGCGCAACCCGTTCTGGTTAACGGTGGACTACCTAACGCTTATTTCGAAATTCCCGTGTCTCTTGTTGACTCCGGCGGTGCAGACGAGTTTGTATACGGCGAACCACTGTTCTTGGCAATCATCACCGGAGCAGCCGGTCCCACCGGACCGATCGGCCCCACTGGCCCCACTGGTTCGACTGGCCCGACCGGAGCGACCGGAGCGACGGGGGCGTCTTCCACTGTTGCCGGTCCGACCGGCCCCACCGGGGCTACTGGCTCGACTGGTCCAACAGGCGCTACTGGTTTGACCGGAACTACGGGGGCTACTGGTTCAACTGGTCCGACCGGCCCGACCGGGCCTACAGGGGCTGCTAGCACTGTTGCGGGTCCGACTGGCCCAACAGGCGCAACGGGAGCGACAGGTTCCGCTGGTGCGGGCATTACATATAAAGGCACCGTCGCAAATGCTGCCGCGTTGCCAGGATACCCGTCTTCTTACACCGGGGCCGTTGGCGACGCCTACGTCACGCTAGACAACACCCATTTGTGGGTTTGGAACGGTTCAACTTGGGTGGACAACGGCGCCATCACCAGCGTCGCGGGACCAACTGGCCCAACAGGCGCTACCGGGCCTACGGGGGCTACCGGTGCTACCGGCCCCACCGGGGCTACTGGTTCGACTGGACCCACTGGCCCGACTGGAGCCACCGGTCCTAACGGCCCCACGGGCGCGGCCTCCACCGTTGCCGGTCCTACTGGCCCTACGGGCTTGACCGGGCCTACGGGCTTGACCGGTCCCACTGGGGAAACCGGACTCACTGGTCCCACTGGCCAAACCGGACTTACTGGACCTACCGGCCAAACCGGACTTACTGGACCTACCGGCCAAACCGGACTCACTGGTCCAACTGGGGAAACCGGACTCACTGGTCCCACTGGCCAAACCGGACTCACTGGTCCCACTGGCCAAACCGGACTTACTGGACCTACCGGCCAAACCGGACTTACTGGACCTACGGGATTGACTGGCCCAACCGGCCCTACCGGACCCACCGGCCCTAATGTCGTCTCGGTCATTGAATTCCTGATCGACGGCGGTGGCTCGACGATCACAACCGGCATCAAGGGCGACCTGCCTATTGATTTCGCATGCACCATCAATCAGTGGACGCTGGTTGCTGATCAGTCCGGCAGCATCGTGGTGGATATTTGGAAGGACACCTACGCCAACTTCCCGCCAACGGTTGCTGACACAATCACGGGCAGCGCGAAGCCAACGATCACTACTGCTACAAAAGGCCAAAGCTCGACGCTCACCGGCTGGACAACAGCTATCACGGCGGGAGACATCTTGCGTTACAATGTTGACAGCGTCACAACCATTCAGCGCGTAACGCTGGCCCTCAAAGTAACGAGGTCGTAATGAGAGCGGCAGTCGTCGATATTCAGACCAACATCGTGGTAAACATCATTGTTGCCGATGCAGCAGAATGCGCCCCTCCTGATGGGTGCTTCTTGCTGAATGTGGACGACATATGGTGCGACATCGACGCCTCGTATGATCCGACAACGAATGCTTTCATTGACAATAACCCACCCGCCTTGCCAGAAACGGTTCTTATTGACCCAGATGCCCCCGTCCCGCCGGAGCCCGTCGTCTGATGGCTAAGAAGATTGTTACTCTGACAGGTTCTGGAAACTGGACTGTCCCCGCTGATTGGGTAGACGCGGGGAGTCAGATCATTGCCATTGGCGGTGGTGGCGGCGGCGGCAGAGCCACTGCGTCTGGCGGCGGCGGTGGCGGCGCGGGTGGCGGAGGTGGGGGCGCGTGGAATATCGTTTCAGCCATTGGCCTGACCCCGAACCAACCAAATGTTTATTACAATGTTGGCGCTGGGGGAACTGGAGCGGTAGCAAACGGCACAAACGGCGTAAGTGGCGGCGACACATGGTTAAACAAAGCGGCTAATTCTGCTCCGTTACTTGCGACTGACGGCGTAGTCGCAAAAGGTGGCCTTAGAGGTTTAGCGATTAACACTGGTGGCACGGGTGGGCAGAGCGCCGCTGGCATTCCCAATACCGGCTTTAGTGGCGGTACAGGGGGGTCTGCGGCGGCTAATGCAAGATCAGGCGGCGGCGGCGGCGGATCAGCAGCATCCGCTCTTGGCGTAGGTTTTGCTGGCGGCGCCAGTCCGGGTACAAGTTCGGCTGGTGGCGGCGGTGGGGGTGTCAGCAGCGTAGGATTAGCAAGTGCGGGCTCCGCCACTGGTGGAGACGGAGGCACATCCTATTGGCTTGGTGCGGGTGGTACTGGCGGGGTGACGACTGGTGCAGGCGTTGCAGGAACTGCTGGTGCTGGTGGCGGCGGCGGTGGGTATGCGGCAACGGCTGGCGCTGGCGGCGCGGGTGGCGCTGGAAATGAATATGCAACTCTTGGCTCTGGCGGCGGCGGTGGTGGCGGCGGCGGCTCTACCGCTACTAGCGGCGCTGGTGCTGCGGGCGGCAATTATGGCGGTGGCGGCGGCGGTGGTGGATTAGGTACAACCACAACCGGCAACGGCGGCAACGGTGGTGGTGGTGTCATCATCATTCTGTATGATGCACCATCCTCCAAGAACGTCCTCCTAGACACAACGGGTTCTAATACATGGACCGTCCCAACAGACATTGTGGCGGGAACTATTGCTGAAATAATTACCATTGGCGGCGGCGGCGGCGGCGGTCGCGGGGCTGCTGCAAATACCGTTTTTGGCGCAGGTGGGGGTGGGGCATATTCGTACTCGTATGTTAGCCTTACGGCTGGCGCGACTACTTATGCCAGCGTCGGAACAGCAGGCGCTGGGGCCACAGTTAACAATACTTCGGGAACGGCGGGTGCGGACACTTGGTTCAACAAGGCAGCGAATAGCGTTCCTACTGACGGGTCAAATGGGCCTGTAGCAAAGGGGGGAAACGGTAATACATCCGGCACTGGTGGCGCGGGTGGCGACGCCGCGTCCGGTCTTGGGTTTACCAAGTATTCAGGTGGAACAGGTGGCAATGGCGCGGCACTTGTCCGCATTGGCGGCGGCGGTGGCGGGTCCGCCGGGTCGTCTTTAGGCATTGGCCGCAATGGCGGAGCTTCGACCAGCAACGCCAACAACGGCGGCGGCGGTGGTGGCGGCGTTGGTGGCGCGGGCGCAACTGCCACAACATCTACCGGCGCAGCCGGTGGATTAAACTTCAGCGGTGGCGCTGGCGGGGCAGGTGGTTCTGGTTCTACAGGAGGCATTGGAACAGCAGGTTTTGTTGGAGCGGATGGTGGTGGTGGTGGTGGCGGCGCTGGTATCAATATAGCGGCAGGCACTGGCGGGGTTGGCGGTGCTGGTGGCGCTGGAGCCAATTACACTATCTTTGCGGGTGGAGCCGCAGGCTCTGGCGGGGGCGGTGGTGGTGGCGGTGGGAACAACAATTCTACAGCATCGCCATCGACTGAGACTGGTGGCGCTGGTGGCGCTGGTGGCCTATATGGCGCGGGGGGTGGCTCTGGCGGCGGCGGTGGTGGCGTGGGTGACGTATCAGGCAACGGTGGTAATGGCGCAAAAGGCGCGGTTATTATATCGTATGCCTATGCGGCAGTTGTTGTTCCGCGTTCGTTTGGGCAAGTAATCGGTTAAACGGCAGATCGAGGGGGATCAAATGCCAATAAGCATGCAGTCTGGCAAAGCCAGCATTAAGTGGGTCATGTCTAAAATTCCAACGCCCAAAAGGGCGCTGGATGTTGGTTGCGGCGAAGGCACCTACGCCAAGATGTTCCCGAAATTGGAGTGGACTGGCGTCGAGGTTTGGGAGCCTTACGTTGAAAAATACAATCTCCATTCTTTGTATCCTGAATTGCACATCATTGATGCCGACCGCTGGGGGACGTCAGATCATTTCGACGTTTGCTTCCTTGGCGACGTGCTAGAGCACATGGAGAAGGACGTCGCGCAATCCCTCGTAAAGCGCGCAAAGGGCTGGGCCGATACAGTCATCATCAGCATTCCACTCGGGCATCATCCCCAAGAGGAGTGCGAAGGAAACCCTTACGAGCGGCATGTCACCGACAACTGGACCGACACCGAGGTTAAAGAGGCGTTTGGCGCCCCGACGTGGTCTGTAGTCGACGGGTGTATTGGCGTTTACGTGTACTCGAAGCACAAAATTGCTCTCCGATACTGTGTTTACGCCATTAGCAAAAATGAGGAGCAGTTCGTTGAACGGTTCTGCAACTCGGCTAAAAACGCTGATTACATCCTCATTGCGGACACTGGTAGCACTGATCGAACGGCTGATCTCGCGTACGAGTGTGGGGCGGTCGTCCACGACGTCTACATCAGTCCTTGGCGCTTTGATCTCGCTCGCAACGCTGCTCTTGCTCTTATTCCCCGGGATATTGATATTTGCATTTCGCTGGATCTGGACGAAGTTCTAGAGCCAGGGTGGAAAGAAAAGATAGAAGCCGCGTGGATACCCGGCAAAACCACGAACCTCTGGTATCTGTTTGATTGGGGCGCGGGCATTAAGTTCCCATACCGCAAGATTCACAGCCGAAACGGGTACCACTGGCACCATCCTTGCCACGAAGATCTGCGGATCGATGGCCGAGTAGAACATGTAACGGCTTGGTGCGACCACCTTCTTGTCAGCCACCATCCAGATCCTACCAAAAGTCGCGGCCAGTACATGGAGATGCTAGAAGTTGCCGTCAAAGAGGACGACAAAGACCCGCACCATTTTTTCTACTATGCGCGGGAGTTAACCTTCTACCAGCGTTGGGAAGAAGCAAAGAAGGCTCTCACGACATACCTCGGCATGGACGCTCCGAACAGCCAGAACGAGCGCTGCTACGCTATGCGGTTGATGGGGAAATCGTACTCCGAAACCGGGGACGCCGTTCAGGCCGAGAAGTGGTTCTACCAAGCAGCGGGGGAGGCCCCCAATACTCGCGAACCGTGGTGCGAGTTGGCCATGCTCATGTACCGCCAACAACGGTGGGAAGAGTGCTTTGCTACTTCAATGAGAGCGTTGAAGATCAAAGACAAGCAGCTCGTGTACACGTGCGACCCAGAAGTATGGGGATTTTGGCCACACGACCTTGCCAGCATATCCGCGTGGCATTTGGGGCTTCGCGACATCGCGTACCAGCAGGCTCGTCTTGCGGTTGCACACAGCCCGACGGACGCCAGACTAGTCGCTAACGAGAAGTGGATCAAGGACCAGATTTCCGAGAAGATCCCTAATATAGTTCACATGATGTGGTTCACGGGCAAGAAGTCCCGCGAGTTTAGCTACGCCAACTACTTAACGGTAAAGGCGGCGTCGCTGGTCCAGAAGCCCGACGCTATCTTCATGTACTACAACATCGACCATCCGGACAACCCGCACTGGCAGGCGATCAAAGAGCTTGTCACCATGGTTTACATGGAGCCACCAACACACTTTGAGGGCGCTTCGTTAAATGAATGGCCACAATACCAAGCCGACGTCGTGCGCCTACAAAAGCTGTACGAACACGGCGGAATTTATCTGGATACAGACAGCGTCATGCTGAAGCCTTTTGGTGACCTCATGAACGAGGAACTTGTTCTGTCCGGATCTGTGGCGGGACTGACGCCCAAAACGAAGGAAGGCCCCGACTTCTTCTCGGCGGGCGTAATTCTTGCTAAGCCAAAATCGCCTTTTATCAAGGTGTGGTTGGAGAGGCTTGCCAAGGGTATATCTAAGGACGTCTGGGCGTGGCATGCGGTGAACCTGCCCGCAGAGATCGCGAAGGAATTCCCAAGCTTGCTAACTTCACTGCCGAACGAGGACTTTACTCCTTTCGACTTCCTTGAGAACTGGGTCTGGGAAACCGAAAACGTAGACGACCACTTTGCTAAGCTTAAGGAGTCATACGTTGCCCACCTTTGGGACAGCATCTGGGTGGACCGGATCGCTGAGATCAATCCAGAGTACTTGAAGAATGTTGACAACTGCATTACAAGGCTGTTGTTAAAAAACGGGGTAGCAAAGCCGACAACGATAGTGTAGAATGCAAACACGGATGGTAAAAAGGCCCTTGTCATGGACCCTCAAGCATTGTTGAACGTTGCAGTTGGCGTGGTCCTTACGGGCATGGGCTGGTTTGGCAGGCAGCTTTGGGATGCCGTCAAAGAGCTTAGAACCGACCTTCACCGGTTGGAGACAAGCCTGCCTACCACGTATCTCCGTCGCGACGAATTTCGCGACGGAATTAAGGAAATAAAAGAGCTGTTTACCGAAGTCTTTCGCAAAATCGACGACCTGAAAGATCGAAAGGTTGACAAATGAGCCTCGACGTAGATCGCACAACTAAATTGATCGGTGCGGTCACGGCGCTTCTTGCCATGATCGGCGGCGGCTACACGGTGATAGACAAGGTAGGAGCTTTCAAGAAACCTATCCTTGAATGGTCAGCAGAACATTTTAGCATTACAGGTGGGCCAGCAGACGGCGAGTTTGCTGTTGTTGCTGCTCGCAAGAAGATACGGGACGATTGTTCTGTTGAGCAGTTCTACCTTGAGGTGCGGGACGCGAAGTACATGGTCCACAAGGCAACTCCATCTATTGCTAGGTTCTCTGGCCCTGCTACCGACAAGATCGAAAGACTGGGCTATATGATAACGCTTGAAAATCCATCAAAAGTGTCACCCGGTCGCGCTACTTTGCTGGCGCATATCCGGTACAAATGTCCTGAAGGCGAAGTCCTGATAAACTACCCCGATCACGCAAATCTGACCTTTGAGATTGGAGCCCTGAAATGAGAATGTCAGCAGACGGCCTTGCGCTGGTTAAGGAATTCGAGGGCCTACGCTTGAAGGCCTACAAATGCCCGGCGGCTGTGTGGACCATTGGCTACGGCCACACGTCGTCAGCGGGTGCACCTATCGTTACTCCCGAACTCGTAATCACCAAGGACGAGGCTGAGGAAACCCTCAAACGCGACATGGGGCAGTACGAGGACGGCGTACGGAAGCTCGTCAAAGTTGGTATTACACAGGGCCAGTTCGACGCTCTTGTGGACTTCGCGTACAATGCTGGCGTCGGCGCTCTGGCAAAGTCTACACTGCTGAAGAAGGTCAATGCCGAAAAGTTCGACGAGGTTCCCGCCGAGTTCATGAAGTGGACCAAAGGCGGCGGTAAGGAATTGCCTGGCTTGGTTCGCCGTCGTCGTGCCGAGGTAAAGCTCTGGCGCGGCATGGATACCGAAAAGCCCGTCTGCAATGACGAAGCCCGCACAGACCCTGACCAGCCGAAGGCGTCAAAGTCTATCATCCAGTCCAAAGAGGCCAACGGGGCCGTGATTGCTGGTGGTGCTGGCGCGATTGCGGTGGTCCAAGAGGTCATGCCGATCGTAAAGGAAGGCGGCGATATGTTGTCGGCCATGAGCGGCACCGCCATCGTTTGCATCGTAATCATGGTGGCTGCAGGGGCCATCTGGTACTTCCGCAAGCAGAGGCTCGACGAGGAGGGCGCATGATCGGGTTCATCCTCTCGCCCATTGGGCGGGTTATCTCGGTGGTTGGTGGCGTTCTTCTCGCCATCGCCACTGTTTATGGCAAGGGTCGCCGGGACGCCCGGCAGAAATTGGAGGCGGAAGCCAATGCAGACGCTCTTAACCGGACGCAAGCCGCTATTCGCGCTGGCGACAATGCTGCTGTTGACTCTACCCGGTTGCGGGATGACGATGGCCACCGTCGCGACTAACCAGACGGTCTGCGACGTCTGGAAGCCTGTCGGGTGGTCTAAAAAGGACACCGACCAGACGATCACTGAGGTAAAGGTTAACAACGCCCGCCGCGAGGGATGGTGCCACGGCCCGAAGTAGTGTAAAATCGTTTAAATTTCGGAGTTAGATCATGACTACTGGGCTCAGTTACGACGGCACGGTGGCAGACACGAATAGCTACGTCGAGCAGATCGCTAATCTGGCCGTGGTCGAGCTTAACTTGGCCGAACCGACCGATCCCTTTACTATTCTTCTTCCGCAAATGATCACGTATGCCGAAAACAGGATGTACCGCGATCTGGACTTCCTGTTTACGTCCACATCAATCACTGGGTATAGCTTTTCGTCTGGTAGTAGGCAGATAACCATCCCGGAAGGAACTGTAGTAGTAAGTGAGCAGATTAACGTCATTACCCCGTCAGGCCAGTCCGACCCTGATGCGGGTACTAGAAATCCTCTCTTGCCAGTGACTAAGGAATTTCTGGACGCCGTTTACGGCAGTTCTTCCTACACGGGGCTACCGAAGTACTTTACTCCGTTTAACGACAATTTGTTCTTGGTGGGGCCGTTCCCCGATTTCGAGTACTTTGTGGAAATCGTGGGTACATATCGTCCGGCCAGTTTGTCCAGCACCAACAAGACCACCTTTATCAGCCTGTACCTTCCCGACGTGTTCATCATGGCAAGCATGATATACATATCCGGGTTCCAACGGAACTTTGGCAGGCAGTCTGACGACCCCGCTATGGCCCAGTCGTACGAAAGCCAATACCAAGCTCTTCTCAGAGGCGCGGCAGTCGAAGAAGCCCGAAAGAAGTTCGAGGCCTCTGGGTGGACCTCGCAGGCCCCCACTGCTGTCGCTACTCCATCTAGGGGTTAACGCATGCCCCATGCTAGTGTTAAGCTTCTCCCCGGCATTGACCAGAACAAAACGCCTGCGTTGAACGAGGCGGGCATATCCACGTCCCAATTGATTCGCTTTATCCCGGACCGCACCCTTGGGGGATTAATACAAAAGCTTGGCGGGTGGCAGAAGTATTTTGGCTCCGCCATTGGGTCGATCGTCAGGTGCTTGTGGGCATGGGAAGATACTAACTCTAACTCGTACTTAGGTATCGGCGCTGAGGATTCTCTTAGCGTTCTGAAGCCCGGTGGAACGCCAAACGTCATAACCCCGCAAACAACCACCACTAACCCCTCAGTTGATTTTTCAACTACCATAACGACTCCCCCCAATAACATCGTCACAATTGTTGATGACTCCGTTCCCACCGTAAACGTCGATCAGTACGATGTCGTCTACATTAAAACGCAGATCAGCGTTGGCGGGTTAATACTTTTCGGGTTATATCCTTGCATCGGTAATGGCTCAAGCACTTATTCAATTGCGGCGTTAACCGTCCTTGGCGACCCCGACTACCCAACGGCCCCCGCCGTAACCAGTGGGGGCGTTGTTCCGGAATTTTCTACTGACTCTGGAAGTTCTGAAGTTTTAGTAACGCTACCCGACCATAACTATTTTGTCGGGGCTACATTCCCAGTTTTGGTGCCGACGACTATTGGCGGTATTACTCTTTACGGAAACTATACCGTAATAGCGGTTACGTTACCCGATGAATTTACCATCAGAGCAGCAAACGCCGCGACGTCGACAGTCGCTAGCGTCTTTATGAACGGTGGGAATGCGCAATTCGAATATTTTAACAACGTAGGCCCACTTCCGCCCAACTCCGGGTACGGTTTCGTCGTTTCCCCGGGAGTGTCCCCACCGGTTGGATTGGGATATGGGTATGGCGGGTATGGTGCTGGCCCCATTGTAACCCCGGGCGGTGCTGGCACCCCAATTACAGACGTGTCCGATTGGACTCTTGATAACTGGGGCGAAATCCTAATCGCCAACCCGTTTGGTGGGGCTATTTTCCAATGGTCGCCGTCTGTTAACGACCCCGTGGCGTCTGTCATTGCGGGTGCTCCCCCGGCCAACAATGGCGTGTTTGTTGCGATGCCGCAGCGCCAGATGATTTCGTTTGGGACTACCTTTACGGGCATCATAGACCCGCTACTCATTCGCTGGAGCGACGTTGGTAATTACGACGTCTGGTATGGCACGGTGTCGAACCAAGCGGGATCGTACCGCATACCCAAAGGGTCCAAGATAGTTCAGGCGATCCAGGGTCCGCAACAGGGCTTGGTCTGGACTGATTTGGGCGTCTGGGCCATGCAATATGCCGGACCACCTTATGTGTACCAGTTCAATGAGCTAGGCACTGGTTGCGGTCTAATAGGGCGAAAAGCTGCTGGATCCATGAACGGCGTCGTTTATTGGATGGGACAGAGCCAGTTCTTTAAGCTGTCCTCATCGGGTGTAGAAACAATTCGA
>Ga0209500_10001386_pt1 | contig 18250 bp, 22 predicted proteins | sample S_140212_EF_Meta_FD_187323 | JGI IMG/M metagenome (GOLD analysis project Ga0209500, IMG submission 187323) | Freshwater microbial communities from Lake Simoncouche, Canada to study carbon cycling - S_140212_EF_MetaG (SPAdes) (version 2) | ecosystem: Environmental > Aquatic > Freshwater > Lake ... | reverse complement strand
CTGCCAATGATGAGCCTTACAACAAGTTAAATCCTTTTGACATTCGTAATGCCAAGGGTATTTTTTCTAAGGCTGAATATGCGGTTATGAACGCCCAAGCCGTTAGATTGCTTGGCAGACCAGTTGCAAACGAAATTACAAACAATCAGTTTATCTAGTATAATTTTTTGAAGCATGGATAGATACGAAGTCATGAGCGTATCGAAAAGAGAGCCTCCCCTCCTTCCATTGTTTCTTTTTGTTAGTGGGTGGACAGAGCGAGGAATATTATGCTATTACAGCCAAAGAATTGGGCAGTCTTTCAACATTACAAAGACAGATGCCCTCCGTGGATAAAACTACATCGTGACCTGTTAAACGATAGGTCTTATATGCGCTTGCCTATTGCTAGCAAGGCACTAGCACCTATGCTCTGGTTGCTTGCAAGTGAATCAAAAGATGGTGTTTTTGATGGCTCACTAGATGAGCTAGTCTTTCGTCTGCACATTACCGAGAAAGATTACCAAGCTGGTGTTAAACCATTGATTGATAATAACTTTTTTACTGTTGTTAGCGGAGTGCTAGCAGAACGCTTGCAGACTGCTATTCCAGAGACAGAGAGAGAGACAGAGACAGAGACAAAGAAAGAGAAGAAGACACTCGGCAAACGCCTCGCTTCTGATTTTAGTTTTCCAAAAGAATGGGAAGAATTCTGTCAAACAGAACGCCCAGAACTTAGTCCTGTTAAAACCTTTGACCAGTTTAAGGATTACTGGATAGCCCAAGCAGGCCAGAAGGGTGTGAAGTTGGATTGGTTTGCTACTTGGCGTAATTGGGTGAGAAGCACTAACGCACCGAAACAAAACCCTGCCGACATTGTGAGGCTCACAGTTTCGAGCAAAAATGAGCCTGACCCTGCGTTAGAAAAGATTAAAGCAGATGCCAAAACAACTCGCCCACCAACACCAGAAGAACTTGCAATATTTAATTCAATTAGGAGAAAAGCATGAGTAACCCATACGAAATAACAGAGCCAACTTGCATTAGTTTTTCTGGCGGTAGAACTTCTGCTTTTATGCTTTACAAGGTTTTAGAGGCTCACGACATGAGCCTGCCAAGTGATGCCATTGTTTGCTTTGCAAATACTGGAAAAGAAGATGAAGCAACTTTAAAGTTTGTCCATGATATTGAAACCAAATGGAATGTTCCTATTCATTGGATTGAGTACCGCAACGATGAAGTAGGTTTTGCTAGGGTTGACTACAAAACCGCCAGCAGAAATGGTGAGCCGTTTGAAGAACTTATCCATAAAGTTCAATTTTTACCAAACTCAGGAATGAGGATATGCACAACACATTTAAAAATTAGACCATTTCGGAAATATTTAGATTCAATTGGTATTGACAGGCCAAATCAATTTGTTGGAATTAGGGCAGACGAAATGCGAAGGGTAGTCAAGATTCGTTCTAATCCACAAGCAGAGGGGATGGAAAGGTCTTTACCACTTGCGACTGATGGGATTACTGTTCAAGATGTTAACGACTTTTGGAATAGTCAAGAGTTCAACCTCGAATTAACAACATTCAATGGAAGAACATTGGCTGGAAACTGTGACCTTTGTTATTTAAAACCAGCGTCCCAAATACTTAGTTTAATTAAAGAGAAACCTGAGCGTGCTGTTTGGTGGGCAAAGATGGAGAGCTTAGATTTGGAAAAACAAGTCAACGGCAATAAACAGTTTTCAAAAGACAGACCATCTTATGCCCAGATGCTTAAATTTTCCAAAGACCAAGGCGATATGTTTGACCCTGACGAAGAAGCTATTTCTTGTTTCTGTGGGGATTAAATGAATTACTTTAAATGGCCTATAAATGACTCCAACAGAATTGGAACACTTCAAGAACTGCGAAGCACAGGAGTGGTTGAGGCGGTACATGAAAAAGAAATCGATGATTGGCTCAAGCAAAGCGTTGCTCTGGTGGCAGGGTGTGTGCGTGGACTTGGAACGAATCAGAGGAAAGTCAGATACTTTGCTTTTGAGGGACAGAATGACGAGGCTACGAAATGAGGAGAGCAGCAAGAGTTGATGCAAATCAAGAGCAGATTGTTTCAGCCCTACGAGGTGCTGGCGCATACGTCTGGATTATTGGTTTACCTGTGGATTTGCTTGTGGGATTTAAAAACCATACTTTCCTTGTAGAGATTAAAACGGACTCTAAAAAGCGTTTAACGAAGCTACAAGCCGACTTTTTCGAGAATTGGTCTGGTAGTACCTTGGCAAGAATAGATTGCCCAGAAGCGGCTCTACGAATGATTGGAGTAGTCAAGTGAAAGCACCTTACAAAGCCATTGAATACATCATTGAAAATTCATGCAAATATGCGGAAGCTAAAGCGCAAAGAATCTACCTTGAGGAGTTTCGCAAAACCAAGAAGGCTCTACTGATGAAGGATGCGTTAGCTAGAGGGATAGATTCTGCGGTTGCCCAAGAGCGTGAAGCCTACGCCCACATTGAGTATGCTGATTTGCTCAAGGGGTTAATGATTGCCATTGAGAAGGAAGAAACTTTAAAGTGGATGCTGACTGCTGCCCAGATGAAGGCAGATATATGGCGGTCTGAGCAAGCAAGTGAGCGTCTTGGCGTAAAAACCACAGAGTAGGTATAAACACCTAGTAGATATTGTGTTTAGTTTGCTATACTTACGTCAGCCCAAGCAATTCGCAAGGGTACTTTTAAGGACTACAAAATGAAATACGAATTTGACACAACAACTGGTGAAGGCTCTGTAATCGTTACTGTCGTTATGGAATACGAGCGTGACGAAGAAGGCACTTACAACGAGAACATTGATGAGGTCTGGTTTGAAGGACGCAATGTCATGGGAATCTTTACTGATGCTCAGTTCAAAGAATTAGAGATAGAAGGCACAATGAGATTGTCTAGCCACTTACTTGCAGAAGCTGACCATGCCAAGATTATTGCTTACGAACATGAGTAAGTTGTGGGAGTTAATTCTTGTAGGGCTGACTGCTATCTGGGCAGCAGTCCTTGTTTTACTAAGGTTTTGGTATGACTGAACTAAGTTTATTTGAAAAAGCAATGGGCTGGCGCAAACGTCAAATGGTTACAAGCCAAGTGGATAGAAACGAAATAATCGAAAAGATACGGAATGATACTCTTGAGGAAATAGCTCAAGAATTTGACAAGATGAAATCATTTGGTGATACATCTCAGAGTTTTGCTACTTTTGTGCGGAATAAGAAAGTCTGTCCTCCGTGTCATGGAAACTGTAACGAAGGCAGAAACTGCCCTGCACGATGAACAACAGACCAAACAATAGGGAACGGCTACACTTGGCAAAGATTAAAGAAATGCCTTGTGGGGTCTGCAATGCTTCTGGCCCTAGTGATGCACACCATATTGTTCAACATAATCAATACTTATGTATTCCTTTGTGCAAAGACTGCCATCAGGGTAGCTTTAACGGCATACATGGACAGGCTAGGATATGGAAGGTAGAGAAGTTAGACGAGATGGACGTTTTAAATCTAACCCTTGCAAAACTTTTTAATTAGCGCACAATGGACGCACTCAGTTGCCATTGAGACTTAGAGGGACTTGTTCCCTCTTTTTTTTTATGAGATAATAAATAAACTCCATAGGGATAACCATGTCTGGTTTACTTGAGCCATCCGTAAAAATTGAGATTGAGATACAAAGCCAAGAGAAAAAAGGCGAAGCGTGTCCAGTTGCCACAGGTGACGTAGAAGTCAATCTTGAGTGTCGTCAGAAAGCCATCGACAAGGCGAACTATGGCCCAATGAATCCCAATGAGCCAAACATGGAATACTGGCGTGACATTTCTAAGGCTTGGAGAATCTCACCTGCACAGGCTAAAAAGTCTCGTTGCGGTAACTGCGCTGCCTTTATCCAAACCCCTAAGATGATTGCTTGCATTGAATCAGGCTTAGAGATGAACGGCACAGAGATGGATGCTTGGGAAGTCATTGATGCTGGCGACTTAGGTTACTGCGAAGTTTTTGATTTTAAGTGTGCTTCCAAGAGGACTTGTGAGGCATGGATTAGTGGTGGGCCAATAACCGAGGAGAAAGACAATGGGAACAACGAATCAACAGGCTCTGGAGATGATGCAGAAACTTATGCAGAAGAAGACTAAGCCCATGCCCGAGCGTGGTGAGCGTACTGCAAAAAACAAAGCAAAGAAGCCAAAAAAATGAAAATGACAAAAGCTGGTCAAAAAAAGGTTGGCAAAGTAATGGGTGAGTACAAAGAAGGTACTCTGCACTCTGGCAAAGGTGGGAAAGTAGTTTCCAACCCTAAACAGGCGGTTGCCATAGCCCTTAGTTCTGCTAAAAAAGTAATGAAGAAAAAAGGTAAGTGATATACTAAATCTACTCGTTGTGAGTAGATACTAACTTGACCAACCCTAGAGGAGTCAAACAAAATGATTGAAAAACAATCAAACATTTCATATCGTGGTGGCGCACGAGAAGGCGCAGGAAGACCAAAAGGAAGTCTTGACAAGGGCAATGCTGTTCTTAGAGAGATGATACTGAAGGCACTAGAGGGCGCAGGTGGCGTTGCTTATCTCGTAGAGAAGGCAGAAAGCCATCCACAGGCTTTCATGGGGCTAATCGGTAGGGTCTTACCACTCCAAGTAACTGGAGAAGAAGGTAAAGACATTCAGATAAGCGTCCAATGGCAGAAGTAATTGAGATAGCCTACAAACCCAGAGAACAACAACTTGCTATCCATGACTTGATGGACAGTAAGCGTTTTGGCGTTGTTGTTGCTCATAGGCGAATGGGTAAGACAGTCTCTGCGATTAACCACTTAATCAAGGATGCTTTGCTCAACCAAAAGGAAGCCCCTAGATACGCCTACATAGCCCCTACATACGGACAAGCTAAGAGGGTGGCATGGGACTACCTTGTGAAGTATGCAGAGCCTCTGGGTGGCACTAGCAATATCTCAGAACTTAGGGTGGACTTCTGGGGTAGGCGCATCCAGTTGTTTGGCTCAGACAACCCAGAGACGCTTCGAGGTCAATACTTTGATGGAGTAATCCTAGACGAGATTGGTGACCAGAATCCTAAGATATGGACAGACATTGTTAGACCTGCACTAGCTGACAGGAAGGGATGGTGTCTTTTTATTGGTACGCCAAAAGGACACAACCACTTCAAAGAGTTGCGAGACAGGGCTAAAACAGAGGATGGATGGGGCTTGCTAGAGTTCAAAGCCTCAGAGACAGGGGTGGTGGATGACACAGAACTAAAGGCTGCTAAGAATGAGATGGGGGAAGATAAGTACCGCCAAGAGTTTGAATGTAGCTTTGACGCTGCCGTAGAGGGTTCTTACTTTGGACAAATCCTAAACGAGTTAGAAGAAAAGAAGCATATGCAGGAGATACCCAGAGAGGAACTGAGCCGTACGTTTACTGCTTGGGACTTGGGAATGGGTGACTCTACGTCTATCTGGGTTGCTCAGTTGGTGGGTACTGAGGTGCGTTTGCTTGACTATTACGAGAATCACGGAGTAGGACTAGACCACTACGTTAAGTGGATTAAGGACAACGACTATCTCAAAGCAGAGCATATCTTGCCCCATGACGTTAGGGTCAGGGAACTTGGCACAGGTAAGAGCCGAATGGAGATGCTTGAGGAATCAGGACTAGAGGTCAAGATTGCTCCCAGAATGGGACTAGATGATGGCATCCAAGCGGTAAGAAGGTTGCTGCCAAGGTGTTGGTTCAACGTGCCAAAGGTGCAGATAGGACTGAACTGTCTGAGAAACTACCGCAGAGACTACGATGAGAAGCGTAAGATATTCTATGAAAGACCATTGCATGATTGGTCAAGTCATGGCTCTGACTCTTTCCGCTACTTAGCCCTTGGATTGGATGAAGGACATTCAACGTGGTCTAAACCGATTAACTCAGCACCGAAATGGATTGTGTAATGTATATTGAGAAACAAGGGGTGAATCTAGCCCCTAAAGTAAAAGAACTTGAAATGCGTCTTGAAATGTTGGAAAATGTGGTAAAAGCATTACAATTGGATAAACCCCGAATGGGTCGCCCTCCAAAGGACAAGCATGGAACAGAACGAACTGAAGTCAATACTACAGGCAGAGATTGATGACGCTATTGGCTTCATTGAAAGCGAAACTGTTGAACAGCGCAAACAGGCTTTGGAGGCTTATCTACGACAGCCCTATGGTAATGAAGTTGAGGGTAAGTCTCAAATCGTTACTGGAGAAGTGGCAGAAGCGATAGATGGTGCGCTGCCTAGCCTAGTCCGTATCTTCACAGGCTCAGACAATATCGTAGTCTTTGAGCCACAAGGCCCAAGAGATGAAGCCTCTGCCAAGCAAGCTACAGACTACTGCAACTGGGTTTTTACTCGTGATAACGAAGGCGTAGCCATTCTGCATGATTGGTTTAAAGATGCACTCTTACAGAAGAACGGCATCTTAAAAGCATATTGGGAAGATAAAGAAGACATTACCAAAGAGCGTTACTTTGACTTGTCTAACGATGAGTTAGCAATGCTGATGAGTGATGAGACTATGGAGATTGTCGAGCAAGATACGACAGAGTTCCCAATATTTGACCCGATGGGTATGCCAGTTGTTGACCCTATGGGTATGCCTGTGATGGGTGCAACTACAAATGTTGTGGTGCAACAAAAGAAAAAGTCAGGCAAGGTAACGATTGAGAACGTACCCCCAGAGGAGTTCTTGATTAGCAAGAAGGCTAGAACTATTGCTGATTCGCCTTTTGTAGCCCACAGGCAGATGTTAACTCGTAGCACTTTGATGGCTATGGGTTTTAACAAGAAGCAGGTAGAAGGCTTGCAGATGGGTGATGCTTTAGCGTACACACCAGAGCGTGTGGCTCGTTACGCAGCAGGTGAGCAACCTTACCAAACTCAGACAGATGACCCTGCAATGCAAGAGATTGAAGTCTTTGAGTGTTATGTCAAAACTGATATAGATGGCAAAGGCATTGCTACACTGGTTCAAGTGTTCTACGCTTCTAATGAAATCTTAGAGGATGCCAAGGGTAAGGAAATGGTTGAGGAAGTTGACTATGTTCCTTTCCACTCAATCTGTCCTATTCCAATTCCGCACAAGTTCTTTGGTAACTCGTTGGCTGACAGAACAGTTGACCTACAGTTAATCAAGACTACTATCACTCGTCAGATGTTGGATAACTTATATCTGACAAACAATGCTCGTGTTATTGCTGTGGAAGGTCAAGTAAACCTTGATGACTTGCTTACATCTACAGCAGGTGGTGTTATTCGTGCCAAGTCGCCTAATGCTGTCCAACAGTTAGTTGTTCAGAACGTGGCTTCTCAGGCTTTCCCAATGCTTCAGTATCTGGACACAATTCAGTCTAAGCGTACAGGCGTGTCTGATGCCTCACAAGGGTTAGACCCCTCTGTCTTACAGAATGTTACGGCAGCAGCGGTAGCTTCTATGCAACAAGCTGGCGCAGGTAAGATTGAGTTAATGGCTCGTATCTTTGCTGAGACAGGCGTAAAGTCTTTGTTCAAAGGCATACTACACCTACTCTGTAAGTATCAGGACAAGGCTCGTCTGGTGCGTATGAGAGGAGAATTCGTAGAGTTTGACCCTCGTACATGGGCTAACCAATACGATGTGTCTATTAACGTAGGTTTAGGTGCAGGTAACAGACAAGAGCAAATGGCTATGTTGTCTATGGTTCTTGCTAAACAAGAGCAGTTGATTGCTCAGTACGGCCCTGCTAACCCTTACGTTTCACCTGCTCAGTATCGTGGCACATTGGGACGCATGGTAGAGATTGCAGGGTTTAAGGATAGTGCTGAGTTTTACAAGGCTATTACGCCAGAGCAAGACCAGATGCTTTCTAATCCTCCTCCACAAGAGCAGCAGATGCCGCCAGAGATACAGGCATTGATGGCTAAAACTCAAGCTGAGATACAAGCTAACCAAGCAAAAGCACAAGCTGACTTGCAGATGCAACAACAGCAGATGCAGATTGATATGCAGATGGCACAACAAAAGGCTGGTCTTGAGATGCAATTGATGCGTGAGAAGGAAATGGCTAAGTTGCAATTAGAGCGTGAGAAACAACAGGCTTACTTTGCGCTGAAGCAACAAGAGTTTGAAGCAGAAGCCCAGTTGAAAGCAATGAAGATTGGTGCTGGTATTACATCTAACGTAGAAATCAGGGGTTAATAATGGCTTTTACACCTCAACAGATTAGAGAATACATTGCCCTTGTTAATAATGACCCGCTAAAAATAGCAGAAGCTGCTGCAAAGTTTAATATAAGCATAGACCAGATTGCTGATGCAACTGGTTCTGACGTAGGAGCTATGTCAAACTTTATTCAAACTGGTATGCAAAATGCTGGAATAAATGTTTATTTTAGTGGTGGTTTGCAGCAAACTGAATCTGGCTCGTATTCAGAACCATTAGTAATTAGTAGCTTTAGTAAACCTGTTGAGGGTAGCAAGCAGAAATATGAAGCCTTTGATACAAATATGCAATCAAGAGGCATTATTGACAATGGTAGTCTAACTCAGCAAATTCTTAGTGATTTAGGGCCAGTAATTTCTGCTGTAGTTCCATTTGCAGGTGCAGAATTAGCTTCAATGTTGGGAGTTTCTGCTGCTACTGGTACAGCTTTAGTTAACGCTGGATTGCAAGTCGCACAAGGTGCAGATGGCGCAAGCGTTATAAAAGGCTTGGCAATGTCTCAAGTCTCGCAAACAGTTTCTTCTACTGTTGCATCAGAATTAAGAAGTCTATCTTCTGACCCACTAACTTCAAAACTTATTACCAATATTGGAACATCTGTAGTTAACGATGTTTTAACAGGCAATAAAGCAAACATTGGTAATAGTGTTTTGGGTTCTGTTGTTGGCACAGTTGTTGGAAGCCAAACAGGAAGTAATGCTGCTGGAGCAGCCGCAGCTACATTAGCTGTTACTGGAAATGCTCAAGCCGCTGCTATGGCTTACGTTGGTGCAAGTGGTGCAAGCCAACAACAAGCAAACCAAGTTGTTAATCAGCTACAACAGTCTGGTTTAGTTGATTCAACAGCAGGAAGCAAACTTGCTGAAAGAACTGGCTCAAGTATCACAACAGATGGAAATATTACTCAGTTACCAGCAGGCAATGGTCTGTTAGACACTAACTTTACTGCATCTACGTTTAATGCTAACCAAGATGAGTTTGGTGACTTGGCTGGCGCACAGGCTCGTGCTGCTGCCAATACAACCCCTGCATCGTTTAATGATACCTTTGCAGCTAATCGTTTGGCGTTTGGCCCTAATACTACATTTACTTGGACTAATCCTGCAACGGGCGTAACAGGTACATACACGACAGCTATAGCATCTACCCCTGCGGTAGTTGCTAGTGAAAACCAAAGTCCTGCCGAAACACAGCGTTTGCTTAATCAAAGTAGTTCTTTGTTAGCCGCTAATGCGTCAAACCAAAGCCCAGCAGAGACTGCTAGATTGGCAGCGCAAAACAAAGCTGCTTTTTTAAACACAACAGCCGCTAATGTATATGGTAGTGGTGATTATTCGACTGATATAGGTGGAACTGATGTACTTGGTAACATTACGGGTACAGGGTTACTTGGCAATGACCTAGTTATAGAGTCACCAGCAGAAACACAAAGATTGTTGGCGCAAAACTTATTACTTGCTAATGCAAACCAAACTGAAACACCAGCAGAATCTAAGCGGTTATTTGAGCAAAACAATGCTCTAGGAACTGCTAAAGCCACTCAAGATGCTAATGCCGCAATTGCTGCCATTCAAAGCGTCCTTGGTGAAGATAACCAACTATCTGCAACAGTCCAACAAGGCTTGGCAAATATTTACCAATCATCTGGTAGCACTTTAGAATATCTTGGTGGGTCAGCATCTGCGTTGGGTTTAACTTCTCCTGTTAACGCTTTAACTAATGCGGGACAAACTGTTAGTCGAGTAGGTGATGCTTTAGTAACTGCTGATGTAAACGAAGCTAACAACAATGTTATCGGTGCTGTATTAAATGCAAAGGGTTTGGATGGAAAAATTTGGGCTGGTGCAAAAGCCTTAATAGAAAACCCTCTTGCTTTAAATATTGTTGCTGTTGAAGGATTACAAGAGGGATTGCCACTCCTAGCTGCCGCAAAAATGATTAGGTTTGCGGGATTAGCGGCTGCTGCTGGTGTGGATGTTGGTTTAAATGTTGCAGAATCTGGTGGTGCTGCATACAACGAAACATTGCGTGATGGCTTGGCCTCTAATTTAACAATGTCAGAGGCTTCTAAAAATGCTCAAATTGCTGCGGGGGCTGCTGCTGCCGCAACTTTGGTTACTGGTGGAGTTGCAGATACTGCATTAGTGCAAAAGCTAGGTACTGCACTTAATAAAGCCATTACTAAATCTGGCTCTACTTTTACAACAGAGGCCGTTGGAGAGGGAACAGAAGTTTTACTGGCTACCGCTGGAACAAACTTAATGTTAGGCCAGCCTACTGATTTAAATAGACTTGTATCTCAAATAGTTATTGAAGGTGCTATTGGAGGTAAAACTTCATCGGCAGTAGATATATCTACAGTGCAATCAAGTTTGGCGCAAGTAAACCAAAACCTAACAAATGAACTTAAAAAAGTTGGATTGTCTTCAACAGATGGCTCAAACGTAGTTACGTCATTGGTTAATAATTCTACAGGTGCTTATGTTGTGCCAACCAATGCAGTAAGTAATCTTACAAGCGATGGTGCAACGTATGCTGCTAACAATCAAGGAATGGATGCTTATTATAAAAGCATCAATGATTTCCTTGCTACAAATCCAACTGCACAACAAATAGCAAATGCAAAAGCTGAGTTTGATGTAAGTGATGCCGATATTACCGCAGCGCAAAACTTTGCAGCATCAAATGTTACTGGTGGAAATGTCGTAAACGCAAATGTTACAGGCGGGTCAGATGTTACAGGTATTGATGCTCTTTTAAACAAATTAACTGGTGGCAAGACAACTACTACAAATGGCACAGGCGTTGTTCTGGCTACAGACACTGCAAACAATACTGCACTGGTGCTAAATGCAGCAGGAAACATTCAAGTAGTTGATACAAGTGCAAATGTAACTTCTGCTCCCAATACTAACCTTACTACAAATGTAGCTACAAATAACGTATCTACAAATAACGTAGTTGGTGGTGGTGCAAATACTGATGCTATGGCTAAAGTTTTATTTGACTTAAACTCCGCTGCCTTGGCAAAAACAGCCGCAGACAAAGCTACAGCAGATAGTATTGCAGCCGATGCAGTAATTGCAGCTAACATAGCCGCAGACAATAAAGCATTTGCTGAAAGGGCTGCCGCAGCCAAAGCTGAATTAGATGCAAAAATTAAGAAAGTAGCTGATGAAAATGCAGCCGCAGCAATCAAAAATGAAGCCGCTAAAGCAGCCGCTGCTAAATCTGAAGCCGAAGCAAAAGCCGCTGCCGATGCTGTGACTGCTGCTGCCGCAACTGCAAAAGCCGCTGCTGACGCTAAAGTAATTGCAGATGCTAAAGCTGTTGCAGATGCCCAAGCTGCGGCTATAGTAGCTGCCAATGCCAAAGCAGTTGCAGACGCTGCCGCTGCAAAGGCCGCTGCTGATGCAAAAACATTGGCTGACGCACAAGCTGCTGCTAAAGCCGCTACTGAGGCTAATGCAAAAGCCGCTGCTGATGCTGCTGTTAAGGCTGCTACTGAGGCTGCTGCTAAATCTGCTGCTGACGCTAAAGCTACTGCTGATGCAAAAATAGCTTCTGATGCTGCTGCTGCTACCGCTTTAGCTAAGTCTGAAGCAGATGCAAAGGTTCTAGCAGACGCTGCTACTAAAGCTATAGCAGATGCCAAGGTTTTAGCAGATGCAAAAGTTCTAGCAGATGCCAAGGCTGCTGCTGACGCACAAGTGTTGGCTGACGCAAAAGTTTTAGCAGACGCTAAAGTGTTGGCAGATGCAAAAGTTTTGGCTGACGCAAAAGTTCTAGCAGATGCTGCAATCAATGCACAAATTAACACCAACCCTAACGTTAATACAAATCCTAACGTAAACACTAACCCTAACGTTAATACCAACCCTAATGTTAATGTAAACCCTAACGTAAACGTTAACCCAAATGTAAACGTCAACCCTAACGTCAATGTTAATCCTAATGTTCTTACAAACCCTAAAACTATAGTAACAACACCGCAACCTGCTGTTAAAGACCCATTAAGTATTAACGATTTAATTAGTCAGATTAACGGAGAAATACCTGTATCTCTAAATCCTCCATTGCCCCCTCCTACTCCTCCTGTTATTACTACAACGTCTTTGTTGCCACCAGTAGTAACACCACCACCAGTATTCCCGCCAATATTGCCACCAGTAGTTCCTCCAGTTGTGCCACCAGTATCAACAACATCAGTACCGCCAACAATAAGAGTACCGCCAGTAATGCCACCAATGACACCTAGACCTGTCATGCCAACTACTCAATGGGGTAGTCCTGCTCCTTATGGGCCATTCGTTCCATCAGCACCAATTGATTTTGGTAATAGACAATTATTTGTTGGCACACAATTCGATAAATTCTTAGACCCTAACTATGGAAAAGTACCCGAACCTGTCCAATACTCACAGCCATCGAACCTAAGTTATAACGATTTGATGAGCATTTTGGGTGGCGCACGAGGTATGCCTTCTGCAAGTAGCCTATCTATCAACGATATTATTTCTGGAATACAAAACCAATATGGACAAGTACCTGTTAGCACAGTGGGCCAAAAATCTACTAAATGATGATTTTTTCAAAGAAGTCATAGATAACTTGAAAAAAGAACAGATTAGTGTGATAATTAACACAAGTGCAGAAGAATGTGATAGGCGTGAGGATGCTTATCGGCACATTAAGACTATTGAACTAATTACAGGACACCTAGAAGGCATGGCCTCGGAAACTGTAATTAAAGAGAAGAAATGGAAGATTCTGTAGCCTTTAAGCTACCCTCCGTCCAGAAGGTTTCTGGCGATTATTGAGATGACAAATGGAAAACACCAACCCACAAGGGAGTGAAAGCCTAGATGTAAACCAAGCCGCTTCAGCGTTTGAGGGCATGATGGGTGAATCTGAGGAAGCCGAACAAGGCCAATCCGAAGGTCAACCAGAGTACCAGCAAGAGACTGATGAAGTTGAGTATGAGGAAGAACCAAAGCCTAGATATAAAGTCAAGGCATCTGGTGAGGAAGTCGAAGTAGAACTAGACGAACTCATTAAAGGTTATCAACAAGGTACGGATTACACTAAAAAATCTCAGGCTTTAGCTGAACAACGTAAAGCAATTGAAGCTGAACGTGGACACTTAGAGCAAGTTAAACAAGAGCGACAGGCATACGCCCAGAAGTTGCAAGCGTTGGATAGCTTCCTTACGCAGCAAAATCGGGGTGTGGACTTAGATGTTCTAAGGGAAACAGACCCTATCGGTTATGCGGTAGAGGTAGCTGAACAGAGTCAGCGTGAGAAACAGTTAGCAGTAGTCAGGAATGAACAGCAACGCATTGCCCAACAGCAACAAGCCGAGCAACAGGCCACTCTGCAAAACCATCTCCGTCAAGAATCTGAAAAGCTAGTGAGTCTAATTCCTGAGTTAGCTACACCACAGGGTGATGCGGTTCGGAAGCAAATCCGTGACTATGCGAAGTCTGTAGGGTGGACTGACCAAGAACTCAGTTCTGTGTATGACAGTCGTGCTGTGCAAACCTTGTATAAGGCAATGAAGTATGAGCAACTTCAAAAGAGCAAACCCGAGTTGAATAAAAAACTTGTGGCTGCTCCTAAGATGATGCGTTCTGGTACTTCAGTTCCCCAAGCTAGGTCTTCACAAGATAAACAGGTTATGCAAAGGTTGCGTGAAACTGGAAAAGTTACTGACGCTGCCAGAGCATTTGAACGATTTTTATAAATTTTGGAGTATTAAATTATGGCTACCTATCAAACATATACCGCAATCGGTATGCGTGAAGACCTCTCAGATGTTATCTACTCGATTTCACCTACAGACACACCTTTCATGTCTTCTATTGGCAAGACTAAAGCTACTGCTGTTTTGCATGAGTGGCAGACTGACTCGTTGGCTGCCGCCAGCTTGTCAAACTTTACAGTTGAGGGTGCAACAGCATCTGACGCTACTATGTCTCCTACCACTCGTATTGGTAACCGCACTCAGATTGCACAGAAAACTATCAAGATTTCTGGCACTTTGCAGTCAGTTGACAAAGCAGGCCGTAAGTCTGAAAAGGCTTATCAGTTGGCTAAAGCATCTAGCGAAATCAAGCGTGACATGGAGACTTCATTGTTGAGCAACCAAATTGCTGCCAATGGTGATTCTTCTACTGCTCGTAAATTGGGTGGTCTGCAAGCATGGTTGGCTACAAATGGTGACTTTGGTACGAATGGTGTTGCTGGTTCTTTAGGCACAACTGCTCGTGTTAATGGCACAAACCGCACTTTCACAGAGGCAATTTTGCAAACTGTTGTTAAAGAAGTGTATGCCTCTGGTGGTAATCCTAAAGTGTTGATGGTCAACCCTGCTCACAAGCAGTTGGTTTCTGCTTTCACTGGTATTGCTGCACAGCGTTTCATGGCCCCAAGCAATGCGCCTACAACTATCATCAGCGCGGCAGACGTTTATTTGAGCGATTTCGGTGCAATCTCAATTGTTCCCAACCGCTTTATGACTTCTACTAACTCATGTGATGAAGTTGCATTTGTGCTTGACCCCGACATGGCTGCTGTAGCTTATCTGCGTCCCTTCCAGACCAATGAGTTGGCTGTTACTGGTGACAACGAATCTACACAGTTGTTGGCTGAGTACACATTGGAAGTTCGTAACGAAGCTGCACACGGCATCATTGCCGACATTACTCCTTAATCTGGTGTAACTCCAAAGATGCCTCAGACTTAAACCTCTGGGGCATTTTCTTTTCTACTCAAACTGATAGAATTAGGCTATGCAAAATCCTAACAACTTTAGACAAACTGCTGTTCATGCTGATGGTGAGGGCGGTATTATTATTCAGACTCGTCAAGATGTGTCTGACATTGTTGAGCAGAATAAAAAAGAGTACAACTCGTATGACGAAAGAGCAAGATGGTCTGACCAATTGTTTGGTAATAAGGTTGCGTCTATTCCTTTGACAGTCATTGATGACTTGAACAAAGTTGGAATTATGCGTGGCTATGCTGTTGTTGATGAGAAGCGTTTTGCTGCTTGGTTAAATGACCCAATGAATCGTGCATGGCGCACCAGAACAGGAGTTGTATGAGTTTTACTACCTATGCTGAACTACAGACAACTATTGCAGAATACTTGGCTCGTACAGACCTAACTACTCAGATTCCAGACTTTATCCGTTTAGCAGAAGTTCGCTTGCGTAGAGACTTGCGTATTCGCCAGATGTTGACCTCTACAACATTGACCTGCGTATCAGGTACAGCGACAGTTACTATCCCATCTGACTTCTTGGAAGTAAAAGATTTTGTAGTTACAGGTAACCCTGTTAGACCATTGAACTACGAATCTCCGTCTTTGTTCTCTCGTAACTCAAGAAGCATGGACGCAGGTAAGCCATTGGATTACACAGTATTGGCAACGACATTTAAGTTAGCACCTATTCCTGATAGCAACTACACATTGACTCTTGTTTACTCTGCTGCGCCAGCGTTTCTTAGTGTTTCAAACACAAGCAATGCTTTCTTGGTAACTTGTCCTGACTTGCTTTTGTATGCTGCTTTGCTTGAGGCAGAGCCTTACCTAATGAACGATGCTCGAATCAATACATGGGGAACTATGTTTGATAGGGCTATGAGTTCTTTGACTCGTTCTGACGAAAAGGGTCAATTCTCTGGCGTTCCAATAGCAATGCGGAATACATACATCTGATATGCCTACACAAAGAATACAACTCGGTGAGTGGATGCCTGACCAATCAGGTATCACTGGTGTACTAACTGACGCTAAGAACGTAGTTTCTCAAGCCGTGGGTTACGGGCCATTCCCAAGTGCTGTGGCTTTTTCTGGTACTGCTGCTGAAGAATTGGTTACGCTATACGCTGCCAAGAATCCAGACTCTACGACTCAGTTGTTTACTGCTGGTGCTACTAGGATTTATACAGTAGATGGCGTAGGCGCATTGACTCAAGTTAAGTCAGGAATGACTACTGGCATTAACGACAAGGTTAGATTTACTCAGTTTGGCAAGACTGTTATCACAACAAACAATGCTGACGTACTCCAAGCATGGACGCTAGGAACATCTACATCGTTTGCCAATTTAAGTGCATCTGCACCTATTGCTAAATACATTACTGTTGTTCGTGATTTTGTAGTTTGCGCTAATACATTAGAAACGACACAACAGCAGTATCGTGTTAGATGGTCTGCAATCAATGATGAAACAGATTGGACAGAGAACGTAAACACTCAGTCTGATTATCAGGACATTCCTGATGGTGGACAGATTGTAGGAATCCGTGGTGGTGAGTTTGGCTTGGTGTTCTTAGAAAGAGCCATTAGTCGAATGACCTATGTGGGGACTCCATTCATATTCCAATTTGACAATATCTCTCGTAACAAGGGATGTATGGTAGCTGGCTCTATTGCTCAGTACCAAGGCATAACATTCTTCCTATCGGATGATGGATTCTACTTATGTGATGGTCAGACTGTTCAACCGATTGGTAGTGAGAAGGTTGATAGATTCTTTATTGATGACGCATCAGAATCTGACTATGGTTCTATGTCTGCTGCTGTTGACCCTATTCGCAAACTTGTGATTTGGAACTATGTAGATACAAATGGAAATCGTAAACTAATCATTTATAACTTTGCCACTAAGAAGTGGACTTATGCAGATGCGGGTACAGACTACTTGTCTGAAGCCTCAACAGCATCTGTAACTTTAGAGCAACTGGATAGCATCTCAGCCTCTATTGACGCATTGACTACAAGTCTTGACTCTCGTTTATATGTAGGTGGAAAGTATTTCCTTGGTGGTACTTTAAGCACAAAAGTTTTTACATACACAGGTCAACCTCTTACAGGAAGAATTGCTACTGGAGACATAGACCTTGGTGGGCCATCAGTAGTAACTTTGGCTAGACCACAAGTAGATAATGGCTCTGCAACGATTGCTGTAGCTTCCAGAAAGCTACTAAGTGAGCAGGTTAATTATGGTACTGCTGTTGCTGCCGACTCAGAGAACAGAGTTTCTTTGCGTAGTGCTGGTAGATACCACAGACTTCAGTTAGTTCCTACTGGTGCTGATTGGATTAACGCTGTGGCTATTGATGTTGACGTAGCTGGTCAGGGTGTTCGATGACAATTCAGTTTAGAACACTTCCTGCATTTGGTGCTGACCAAAGGTCTGTTGCTGAGATTGTCAACAACATAATGAACGGCAAGACCAATAACACAGGAACTTTGACTCTGGCAACTGGTGGGGCTTTAACTACCACTTTGACAGACAGAAGGATTGGCCCAGACAGCGTGATTGTCTTTGTCCCTGCCTCTGCTGCTGCTTTTGCTGACTACTCTCCTTATGGTGCTTTTCAAGACGGAACAGACCAGACTGTAGCTAATACAACGACTGCCTATCCTATTACCTTTGATACAACCGATTACTCTAATGGGGTTACTTTATCAAATAGTTCTAGGTTAAATGTAAAAGCAGCAGGGTTATATAACATACAGTTTTCTATCCAACTAAAAAACACAACAAACGACTCGCAAGATGCTGATATTTGGTTTAGAAAGAATGGAACAGATATAACTGGCTCAAATAGTAGATTTGGTTTAGCGCAGAGAAAAGCATCAGGTGACCCATATCACTTGATTGGGGCAATGAATTTCTTTGTAGATTTAGCGGCTAATGACTATATCCAGTTGATGTGGAGAGCGTCAGATACTGGTGTAATTATTGAGCATTACGTTGCTGGAACAAGCCCTACAAGACCAGCTACGCCATCTGTGATAGCGACTGTTAACTTAGTGTCACTCGCTGCCTCAACTAACATTTACGCTAGTTCCCAAGGACAGGGTACGGCTACGATTACCCACTTTGCAAATTCGACTGCTAATAAGACATATCGGTATGCAATTATTGGTTGATTTTAATAATTTATGTATAATGGATTCCGTGGATGACCCATCTTGGA
>Ga0209500_10001385_pt1 | contig 18265 bp, 22 predicted proteins | sample S_140212_EF_Meta_FD_187323 | JGI IMG/M metagenome (GOLD analysis project Ga0209500, IMG submission 187323) | Freshwater microbial communities from Lake Simoncouche, Canada to study carbon cycling - S_140212_EF_MetaG (SPAdes) (version 2) | ecosystem: Environmental > Aquatic > Freshwater > Lake ... | reverse complement strand
TAAAGAATCTATTTTTTGGAATGAGACAGAAAAAATATTTTTATTAGAAAATTATAACAAAATAGGTGGAAAACAATGTTCTATTATTTTAAATAAAAATATAAACTCAATTTATTACAGAATTAGATTATTAAAATTAAAAAAAGAAATATGATTACGATAGGCTATTGCACACGAGAATTAGATGAAAACTACAATACTCATTTGATAAAAACTTGTGGATTAGATAAAAAAAAAATAAATATTATTCCAATAATAAATAAAGGTAATAAATCATTAAGCGAATGTTATAACCAAATATTGAATGAATCAAAGACAGATATTATTATTTTTTGTCATGACGATTTAATTATGGAAACTAATCAGTGGGGTAAAAAATTACTTAAACACTTTGAAAAAAGTGATTTTGGTATTATTGGTATGGCTGGTTCCACATCAATGCCTTCAAGTGGACAATGGTGGGAAAATAGGAAAAAAATGGTTGGTATTGTAAACCATGAACACGAAGGGAAAAAATGGGAATCAAAATATTCCGAATCATTCCACAATAACATATTTGAAACTGTCATAGTTGATGGTTTATTTATGGCAATCCATAAAAAAAGAACTAAATCTAATTTCATTGAGGACTTCAAAGGTTTTCACTTTTATGATATTCCATTCTGTTTTGAAAATCATTTACAAGGTGTTAAGGTTGGTGTTATTACTAACGTTAGAGTAACTCACAAATCTATTGGACAAACAAACGAACAATGGGAAGAAAATAGAAAATTATTTGCTGAAAAATATAAAGATAGTTTGCCAATCAAGCTTCCATTTGACCCTACAAGAAGAATCAAAGTTTTATTATCATGTTTATTCTTCAGAACTTTTACAGGTTCTGAATTATATGTGTATGAACTTGCAAAAAGTTTATTGAAACTTAACTGTGATGTTACCGTCATATCTCAAATTGGCGGACCGTTAACAGACATGGCAAAAAAAATTGGTATCAAATGTCTTTCATTTGAAGAATCTCCAGGGTTTAAACTTGGTGACGGAAAGTGGGGTTTTAATTCTCCCGAAGGTTTTAAACCGTCAACTGAAAATATGATGTATCGTGTCTCGGAAGTTAACTATGATATTATTCATATACAACATAAACCAGTTGCTGAAAGAATGATTCAATTTTATCCCGAAATAGATAAAATATATTCCATTCACTCTGAAGTTATTGAATTGGAAGACCCTATCAAACATGAATCAATTAAGAAATACATTGCAATTAGGCCTGAAATTAAAGACCATATTGTTAATAAATTTGAAATACCTGAAGAATCTGTTGATGTAATATATAATCCATTAGACAATGAAAAATTCAAACCCAAATCTAATGTTAAAGTTGAGAATGCGGTTTTATTTGTTGGTACAATTGATTACTTAAGAAAAGAAACAATTTTGGATTTAATGGAACGAACTAAAGAAGAAGGTAAAGAACTTTGGTTAGTCGGTGAAGATAAAGGAAATTATTTACCGTTTGTGTTAAATGAACCTCACGTAAAACACTTCCCTCCAACTTGGTCGGTTGAAAACTTTATATACAAGTGTGAGGAAACTGCGGGAATTCAATTAGGAAGAACTACAATTGAGGGATGGTTATGTGGTAAACCAAGTTGGATTTATAAAGTTGATTCTGCTGGATTTATTTTATCAAAAGAAAAATTTAATCCACCAACAGATTTAGAAAAATATCATACGATGAATGTCGCTAAACAAATAAAAGAAGAATACTTAAAAATTATATAATGAATAGGATTATTGACTATCAAAATTTGGCAAAAGAAATCCAATTGTGGATTACAAATTATGCCAATGAAAATAATTTAAAAACATTAGTTGTTGGTGTTTCAGGGGGGATTGATTCTGCGGTTGTATCAACACTTTGTGCTGAAACAGGACTCCCAACTATCATAGTGGGAATGCCAATTAATTCAAACAGTAAAAACACAGAATTATCTGAAAAACAAATTGAATTTTTATCAACAAAATATAAAGATAATATTTTAGGTTATAATATTGATTTAAGTAAAACTTTTGAAGAATTCAAATCTCATTCAGCCTTTAAAAACGAATTCAATTCTGAATTAGGATTTGCGAATACAAAATCAAGATTTAGAATGATAACCTTGTATCAAATCGCAGCATCCAAAAGTGGATTAGTTGTCGGTACTGGAAATAAAGTAGAAGATTTTGGTGTTGGATTTTATACCAAATATGGTGATGGTGGAGTTGACATCTCCCCAATTGCTGACTTATATAAAACTGAAGTTAGGGAACTTGGTCGTCATTTAGGTATCCCTCAAGAAATCATCAATGCAGAGCCGACCGATGGACTATGGGAAGATGACAGAACGGATGAAGACCAAATCGGCGCAACATACGAAGAACTTGAATGGGTTATGGAACACGGACTTAATAAACTTTCATACACTGAAAAAGAATACAGAGTTGTTGAAAAGTTTTTAAGTTTTCATAATAAAAATAAACATAAAATGGTTTCAATACCAGTTTTTGATTTGAAAAAAAAAGAAATTATATGAAAATAGGAGTAATTGGAGCAGGTAGGTTAGGTCTTACATTCGCGCTATTATGTGAAAAAAATGGTTACGAAGTTTTAGTATCTGATGTTAGAGAAGATTATGTTTACAATCTTAACCAAAAAATTTGTATAACAAATGAACCGTTAATACAAGATATGTTGTTTGGGTCTACTAAACTTAGCGCAACAACAAATAACATAGAAATTATAAAAAATTGTGATGTTATTTTTACATTTGTAGCAACTCCGTCAACTATTGAGGGTAACTATGACACATCGAAAGTGTTTGAAGTTTCGGGTAATTTTAATACCGCTTCGGCGTTAGAAATACCACTTTATAATAAAAAATTTATTATTGGATGTACGACTAATCCTGGTGATACGGAACAGATTCAACAAAGATTAAATATGTTTAATATTCAAGTTGCTTATAATCCTGAGTTTATTGCTCAAGGTGAAATTGTAAAAGGGTTAGAACAATCAGATATTGTTTTAATTGGCACAGATTATCAAGATTTAGCAAATGAGTTAATTGAAATTTATAATAAAATACAAACCACTTCTGTCAACGCATATGTTATGTCATCTAAAGCGGCGGAAATTACCAAGATAGGTATCAACTGTTTCTTGACAACTAAAATTAGTTACGCAAACATGATGGGTGATATCATGACAAAGGCGGGTATCAAAGGTGAAATTGATATGGTTTTAAGTGCAATCGGTGGTGACACAAGAGTTGGTAAAAAATATATGAAATATGGATTTGGATTCGGTGGGCCATGTTTACCAAGAGACAATAGAGCGTTAGGTCATTACGCCAAAAATTTAGGTATGGAATTGAATTTACCATTAACTGTGGATTTGTTCAATAAAGAACACGCAACGTTCTTGAAAGATTATTACATTAATTTAAATTCTGATAAGTCAACTCCATTTGTAATGAATTACATCACTTACAAGAGAGGAACCGATATTTTAGAAGAGTCACAACAATTTCAATTGTGCATAGATTTGTTAAATGAAGGGTACATGGTAAATGTTATTGAGATTGATGCCATTAGTTCTAAACTAAATTATCTATCAGAAAGTTATAATGGTAGATTAAAATTCTATAAACAAGGTACAAAACCTGAAGGATTCGTGATTAATTTACAATGATAAAATTTGTTTGTTGTTTTTGGAACGCCGAAAAATATATAAAAAACTGTATTAGAACTCTTAAATCCCAAACGGATAAAGATTTTGAAGTTTATTTGATTGATGATATATCAACTGACAATACAGTTGAAGTCACTAAAAAATTAATTGAGGGGGATTCTCGTTTCAAATTAATTGTTAATGAAGAAAAAAAATTCAAATTAAGAAATTTGGATGAATTAATTACCAAATTTGATGATGAAGATATTGTTATAGAAATTGATGGTGATGATTTTTTATTAAGTTCTGATGTGGTTTCAGATATTAGAAACATATATTCAGATGGAAATGTTTGGTTAACTAATGGTTCGTTTATGTATTCGGATGGTAATCCAGGTTTTTCTTCGCAAGGTAATCCAAATACAGTTAGAAAAGATGTTTTCACATTTTCTCACTTAAGAACTTGGAAATCATTTTTATGGAATGCAATTCCCGATAGTTATTTAAGAGATGATGATGGTTCTTATTTTAAATCTGCAGCAGATGTCGCGTATACTTTTTCACTATTAGAATTAGCAGGTAATGAAAATTATAGATTTATGCCAAAAGTATATTATGTTTATAATGCAAACTCGCCATTTAACGACCATAAAATTGGTAGTGCAACTGGAGGAGGACACAGAGAACAAGAAAGATGTTCTAACATAATCAGAAATAAAACTAAATTAAACAAACTAATTAGATGAGTAATTTAATATCCTGTAATTTAATGGGTGGATTAGGAAATCAACTTTTCCAAGCGGCACATGCTTTAGCACACGCTAAAAAATTAAATAGAGAGGCAGTTTTTGTTCCACATTCATGGACTCCAATGCAAGGGAGACAAGCAGAAAACTATCTTGATAATATTTTTAGAAACATGAAATTTGTTGAAAGTATTGACGGATTTGAAAAAGTTAGTGAAGGACCTTGGGAATATATTGATGTTTATGCTAAAGACCATGACACAGTATTTGACGGATATTTTCAAAGCAGTAAAAACTTTTTTGGATATTACGATGAGATTAGAAAAATATTTTCACCAACAGAAGAATTTATTCAAGAAATATATGAAAAACATCCTGAATTAAACCAAGAAAATACTTTATCAATTCATATTCGTAGAGGAGATTGTTTTATGAATCCTGATATTCACCCAATTGCAAACGAAAAATATGTTGAAAGAGCGTTAAAAGAAATTGGTGAATATTCTCACGTATTTGTTTTTAGTGATGATAAAGAATGGGTTAAAGAAAACCTAAAGTTTGAAAATGTAACATATGTTGATGATGTTGATTACAGAGAAATGTGGTTGATGTCTTTATGTAAAAACCACATCATGGTTAATTCTACATTCTCATGGTGGGGAACATTCTTGAACCCTAATCCAAATAAAAAAATAGTTGCCCCTTCAATTTGGTTTGGCCCAAGAGGTCCAAGAAACTACCAAGATATTTATGAATCATATTGGACAGTATTAGAAGTTAATTACGAAGACGGATGGTTAAGTTAAACATGTTATCAAGAAATTTCGCACACGACAAAGGGTCAACTGCGAACAAAGCACCAGTTCATATTGAATGGTGTTTTAATAGTTATGACAATCCAATATCGGTTTATTTGGATAATGATTTGTTCAAAGGTATTGAAGACCACAAAGTTGATGGTGGTAATAGAAAAAAATTCCTTTGGGTTATTGAATCAAGAAAGTTTGATGGAGGAGCAGTAGATAATATTAAAAAACATTTAGATGAGGTTCTTGAAACATTTGAACAAATTTGGACACATAATGATGAATTATTATCGTTACACCTAAAATTCAAATGGACACCATCATACGGTGTTTACATTAAAGAATTTGGTATATATCCAAAAACTAAGATGGCGTCTATGATTACATCAAACAAAAGATGGACACGTCAGCATGAAATCAGACATGATTTTGCAATGGCAAACCAAGATAAAATTGATGTTTTTGGTAGAGGAATTCAAGAAATTCCAAATAAAGAAATTGGTTTAAAAGACTACCGTTTTTCTTTCTGTGTTGAAAACGATACCTATGACACTTACTTTACTGAAAAAATATTAGATTGTTTTGCAACAGGTACTATTCCTATTTATATGGGTACTAAAAAAGTTGTGGATTATTTTAATTCAGATGGAATTATTTTCTTTGATGGTAATTTTGATGTTTCAACTTTAAGTGAAGAATTATATAATTCTAAAATAGATGCAATAAAAGACAATTATGATAGAGTACAAAAATACAGTGTCCTTGATGATTGGATTTATGAAAATTATTTAATTCATTATGTCTAAAATTTGTTTAATAAGACAACCCGCAGGTATTGGAGATATTTTCTTTTGTCAAAAAATTGCAAAAGATTGTATTTCTAAAGGGTATGAAGTTTGGTGGCCAGTAATTCCTCAGTTTGAATTTATAAAAGATTACATCAAAATTGATGGATTAAATTTTATAAATGAAAATGATAACTTTCCTCATAAAAATATTTACAGGGAGGGGTATAGTAAACCAGAACAAATTTCAGACGACTCAATCTATTTACCAATTCAACATTTTGATAGACATTTTGATTGTTCAGTGATGCACGCAAAATACAAGATGTTAAACATGGACTATTCAGATTGGATAGACCATTTTTCTTTTGAAAGAAATTTTGAAAGGGAACAAAAATTAATTGACCATTTTGGAGTACAAGATAAAGAATTTGTTTTTGTTAATAGAATGTTTGGTTCACCTCCTGATTCTAAACCATGTGTCCATATGGGTCAATATGAAAATTCTGTTGAGATGGAATATCTTGGCTGGGATAACTTATTTGATTGGATAGGACTTTTATTGAAAGCAAAACACATTTATACTGTTGAAACTTCAATATTATATATTATAACAAAACTTGGATTAAAAAATGTCACAGTTTATTCAAGACATAACCCTCCAAGTTTTCACCAAGTAGAACACATGTTTGATAAAGATTTAACTTATATATTATGATTTATACACCAGTAAGCGTAGGAGAATTAATTGATAAATTATCAATTCTACAAGTAAAAAAACAAAAAATAACTAATGAAGAAAAATTAGAATACATAAACAAAGAATTTGAATTACTATATAATTTATCTTCAGTTTATTTAGATATTAAAGAACTCGAAACATTATATAATATTTTGGTTAAAACTAATTCTAAACTTTGGGACATTGAAGATAAACTAAGAGTTTTAGAAAGTGAAAAAAAATTTGACAAAGATTTTATCGAATTAGCAAGAAATGTATATTTTACTAATGATGAAAGATTTAGTTTAAAAAACCAAATAAATAAAATTACAGACTCTGAAATCAGAGAAATAAAAGAGTACATTAAATACCAATAACGTGATACACAACATTAAAGAAGCCTTAAAAAATTATTTTGAAGACGAAAGTTTGATTAACCCTGTAGGAACTCCTGGAGCTGAGACTGGATATCTTGAAAGAGATGTCAATTGGATGAAAGAAAATTTAATCCCAAAAATTGAAAATTTAATCGATAAAAATGTTAATAAAAATTGTTTGGATGTTGGTTGCGCTCAGGGGTATTTTACTAGAGTTTTAAGTGAAACTTTTGAAAAAACTTATGGAATTGATTTATCTAACAATAGAATTAATTATGCTAAACAATATGAGACGGAAACATTAAAATTTGTTCAATCTGATTTAACTGAAAGTTTTGTTGATAAGTTTCCAATTAAATTTGATTTCATGTTTACTAACGCGGTTCTTCCTCACATTCCTTTAGAATTTAAATCAGATGTTTTTAAAAATTTAGCAGAAGTTGCAAATTCAGGATGTATTTTTGTGATGTATGATGGAATGTTAAACGATAATAATAAACACAAACATGATGGAAATGAACAAGCTGATTTTAATAATTGGAATGGTAAAGAAATAATCAAAGTTGTTTTTATAAGTGAAAAATGGATACGTGAAACAGCAACTGATTGGGAAATATTGCAAATTAATAATGTTGGTTACGCAACTGAAGAAATAATATTAAGAAGAAAATAATATGAGTTTATTCGGAGCTTTTTGGGACTTAGACCCAAATCCAGTTGGGACTGATAATTTTGGAAACAACAAAGGTTTATTTTATAATTTAGAATGGACACCTAAAGGAGTTCTGCATATTGGAGCTTGGGATGCTTGGGAGGCAAAACAATATGCACATTATTGTGGGGAGAATTCAATTTTTTTAGAAGCAAATTCAGATTCATATGAAATGTTTAAAAATGAAATTGAAAAATATGGTCAAAAAATATACAACTACGCAGCTTGGAATGTTGATGGTTTAAATTTAGATTTGTATTGTCCTCGTGGTAACCCTGATTCAAGTTCATTAATTCCACAACAAGGAGATGTTATTAAAACAAAAACAATAACAATTAAAACTTTGTTTGAAAGAGAAGGATTAGAGTTTTCAAATTACGATTTATTAAACATTGATACTGAAGGTGCTGAATTACAAGTACTTGAAGGTATTGGTGATGGTATAAAAAGTTTTAAATATATTATTATTGAAGTATCCGATTTAGGTTCGGATTTTGAAACTCAAGTTAATGATTATATTCTTTCAAAAGGATTTGAATTTATTAAAGATAGTACTCATCATAGAAGTTCCGTAAACGGTAAAATGTTTTGTGATAAATTGTATAAGTTAATCTAATGAAAAAATCAGTAATTTTAACTTCAAGAAATGACGATTACGGTGGTAATTTACATAAAAGAACTACTATGTCACTCACGTCTTTAATTGAAAACCACGATGAAGTTATTTTTGTTGATTGGAAAACAAAAAATGGTGAAGGAGTTATTTCTAACATTAAAAATAACTTACCCCATACTAAAAGGTTAAAATATATTCAGGTTCCTAATAAATTTTTATCTGAAAAATATCCTCATATTGCAAACTATACAATTATAGAATCTATTGGTAGAAACATCGCAATAAGAAGAACTGAAAATGATTATATTATTTCAACCAATATAGACATTGTTTCAACACCATTAGACAATTCTATCTTAAAAGAAAACACATTTTATACCGTTTCAAGAAGAGATGTGGATGAAAATTTTCATTTAGGGTTTCAATCATATGAAGAGTTATATAATTCAATTTGGAACAATAAAGATTCATATAGGCCAAAAGATATAATTGATAGCAACGAAGATAAGTGGTCTTTAATAAATTGTTGTGGGGATTATCAAATTGGACATAAAAACGTTTGGAATCAAATGAAAGGATTTGAAGAGTCGGTTTTGTTTGGTTGTGGTATTGATACTAATGTTATGAAGAAAGCGTCATACTATTCAACTATTGAAGTCTTAGACCATTACATCTTCCATCTTAATCACGGTAAAAATGGAAACAGGGATGAAGATGAATCTGTACCTCCTATGTCAGACCAAAATTCAATCATTAAAGATTTTGCCGAAACAACAAACTCGGATAATTGGGGAATGTTCAATGAAGATTTACCAATAGAATTAATTTAAAATGGTAACAGTAAAAAGAATTTTAAAAACAATTTTTATCATTGGGGGTAATGCTGGAGCAAAAATTGCGACAAATATTTTTAGTCTAACCCATCCAAATCACTCATTATGTTATGTTGAATGTTTTTGTGATGAAATTACAACTAATCGGTTATTCCGAACAGTTGAAGAATCTTTGGATACATTAAAAGACGAAAACATAGAATATTTCATTGCAACTGGAGATAATGAATTACGAAAAAAACATTATGAGTTAATTAAAAATTATACGAATAAAGAACCAATTAATTGTATTCATCCCAAATCACTTATTGAAACATCAAAAATAGGTCATGGAAATTTAATTTGTCCAAATGCGGTAATTCATATTGACGCCTCAATCCATAATTGTACAATTATTAATACAGGCTCAATTATAGAACATGATTGTAATGTTAATAGTTTTTCACAAATTTCACCAAACACAACTTTATGTGGATACGTTAATATTGGCCAAGGGTCATTCATTGGTGCAAGTAGTACATTAATTCCAAAGATATCTGTAGGAAATGATTCTATTGTTGCTGCAGGTTCTGTTGTAACAAAAGACGTTCAATCACATACAATGGTCGCTGGAGTACCAGCAAAAATAAAAAAACATTTATAATAATGAAAAATTTTAATATACCTATATTCAAACTTAAATTTGACGTTATGTCAAAATTAAAATTCTTAAAAGGTTCTTGGGACATTTTATCATCTGATAGACCATTAGGTGAATCTAAATACGTAAAAGAATTTGAGAATAAATTCGCCAAACTTTCTGACTCAAAGTACACACTTGCTTGTTCTAATGGAACTACGGCAATTGAATTGGCCTTGAAGTCAATTGATGTTAGAGGTAAAAAAGTTTTAATGCCGTCAAACACTTTCTTCGCAACAAGTGTTGCAGTCACAAATGCTGGAGGTATTGTTGAATTGGTTGATATGGAATCAGATTCATTTTCAATATGCCCTGATGATTTAGAAAAAAAATTAAATCCTGAAGTTGGAGCGGTTATAATTGTTCACATTGGAGGGATTATATCTAATAGAATTTCTAAGATAGTTAACCTATGTAAAAAGAATAAAGTTCATTTGATTGAAGATGCTGCACATGCACATTGTTCAGTTAATGAAAAACACAAAGCAGGGACTATAGGCTCAATCGGATGTTTTTCATTTTTTCCAACAAAAGTTATGACAACTGGCGAAGGTGGAATGATAACCACAAACAACAAAGAACTTTATAAAAAAATGAAGTCTTTAAAAAACTTTGGTAGGGATAACAATGATGGAGGTATTATCATTAATGATGGAGGTAATAACTTTAAAATAAATGAATTTACTGGATTATTAGGAAGTATTGAATGCGACAGAGTTATTTCAAGAATTGCTAAACGAACTAAGTTATTAGAAAGATATTTTTTCAATCTAAAAGAAACCAAATACTTTGTATTAAAACAAAAAGGAAAAGGTGTTTGTTCATATTATAAGGCAATTATTAAGACGCCAATTGACAGTGTTTGGTTAAAAAAATACTGTAAAGAAAAGAATATTACATTAACTGGTGAGGTTTATAAAATACCTGTACATCAACAACCTTTATATAAAAGCCAATTTTCCTATGTAAATTTACCAAAAACTGATTATTATTGTAATCATCATATATGCCCACCGCTGTATCCTGAATTATCTTTAGATGAGGTTGATTACATATGTGATGTTTTAAAACAAGCACTAGTTGATTATGAAAAACAGAGTAGCAAAGTTAACTCAAATAAGAAAAATTGAAATCTTTGAAGAAGAGATTCCATTATTAAGAGAAGGACAAATACTTGTCGCAATTAAGTCGGTTGGAATTTGTGGTTCCGATATGCACTATTTTAAAGAGGGAGGACTTGGGTCTTTTAAAAATCCATTACCCATGTATATGGGACACGAACCATCAGGAGTTATTGTTGACGCCAATGGGTCAACCAAATTTAAAGAAGGAGATAGAGTTGCTGTTGAACCTGGAATGCCGTGTGTTACATCATATTGGTCAATGAAAGGTAAACATAATTTATGTGAAAAAGGTACATTTATGGGCGCAAATGCTCAAGGTGCGTTTTCAGATTATGTTATTGTTGAAGAACTACAACTAGTCAAAATTCCTAATTCCATGTCATTTAATTTGGCAAGTTTACTTGAACCTTTAGGAGTTTGTTTACATACCGCGAATTTAATTGAACCTAAGTTTACAGAATCGGCAACAATATTTGGAGCAGGCCCTATAGGACTTTGTATGTTTTCTATTTTGAAAAAGGCAGGACTGAAAGATATTTTCATGATAGACAAATTACCTTATCGGGTTAATTTTGCAAAAGAATTTGGAGCAACCGATTCTTTTTTACTTGCTGATGATTACAACAGAAAAATTAAAGAAATGACTCATGGTATGGGTACAACAATTACTGTTGATACAGGAGGAACTGCAGAGTCAATTGATGGATGTATTAATGTCGCATCGGTAAATGGTAAAGTTGCGTTGATTGGTATACCTGAATCTGATATGGTAAACTACAATCCTCACAGAATGAGAACAAAAGAATTAACTATCAAAAATATTAGACGCTCAAATCAAACATTAGAAGATTGTGTTAAAAGCTACACAGGTGATATAGATATTGAAAAAATTATTTCTCACGAATTTAAGTTTGAAGATATTCAAAAAGCCTTTGATTTAGTTGCTGATTATGGTGACGGAGTATTAAAATGTATTATAACAAATAACTAATATGAAATTAAATTTAGACTATACTGGAGACAGTAGATGGGAACAAATGTCTGACGTACATAAAAGTCTCCCTATTCCAAACTTATTTGTAAGTTTACTTTACAGATACCAAGACCAAATATTAAATCTTAAAGATATTAACTTCGCAATTGAAACAGGAACTCATGATGCAAGAACATCTATTTTCTTGGCAGAACATTTTGACGCAGCATTTACTGTTGAATTATTTCCTGACAATAATCCATATGATGGAAAAAGTTATAGAGAATTATACGCGGAAATTAATCAAACAAATGAAAATTTAACATTCTTATTTGGTAACTCGACCGAAGTATTATCTTCAGTTTTAGAAGAACTACCTGATGAAAGATTTTTTATTTTATTAGATGCTCACAGTATGTTAGATGGCCCATTAAGAGAAGAATTAATTGCAATCAACAAAGCAAGTAATAGAAAAGACCACGTAATGTTAATTGATGATTGTAGAGATTTAGGACAAGGTAATTTCCCATCATTACACGAATTTAAAGAACTACTTTACGCAATTAATCCCAATTATACAATTATAAACACAGAAGAAGGTAACCACATTTATTTAGTATATTAATATGAAAAAATTTATAGTTACAACAACAATTAATTCGCCAACAGAAGCAACTCACAAATTTTGTAATATTGCAGACAACAAAGACTTTATTTTTGTTATTGTTGGTGATACAAAAACTCCTCATGAAGAATATGAGAAATTAGTTGAAGACCATAAAAATGTGGTTTATTTAACCCCTGAAATTCAAGAGGAACTTTATCCTGAATTATCCGAAATTATTGGTTGGAAAACAATCCAAAGAAGAAATATTGGATTTGTATTTGCATACCAAAAAGGCGCTGACATTGTTGCAACTGTTGATGATGATAACATTCCATATAGTTTCTGGGGTGACAATATTTTACTGGGGCAGGAAATTGAGGTTGACGAATACGAAAATATCTCTTGTTCATATTTTGATGCAATATCAACAACCGAACATAATGACCTTTGGCACAGAGGATTCCCTATTGAATATCTACAAGTTAAAAACAATATTGAATACAAAGGGAAAATAAAAATTACTCCAATGGTTCAAGCAGAATTTTGGGATGGAGACCCTGACATTGACGCAATCTGTAGATTAAGTAAAAAACCAATTGTAAAATTTAATTCATTTGACCCGTTCACAACAAAACAACTTACACCATTTAATTCTCAAAACACTTTCTTACACAGAGATGTTCTTAAATATTATTCTGTCTTTCCATATACAGGTAGAATGGATGATATTTGGGGAGCCTATGTTATGCAACATCACTTCCCTAACTCTGTCATCTTTGCAAAAGCTTCGGTTTACCAAGCGAGAAATCCACAAGATTTGGTTAAGAATTTAGAAAATGAAGTTATTGGTTATAGAGGAACATTAAACCTTATTGATAATATAAAAGACTACAGGGATTTACTTCCCACTAAAACCGTTGAATATTTCAACATATATCAAAAATATTTTAATTAATGAAAAAAATAGTAGTATTAGGTGGTGGAGGGTTCATAGGTGGACACTTAGCCAAAAGATTAAAAGAAGAAGGAAATCACGTAAGAGTATGTGATATTAAGAAACATGAATATTTCTTCCAAGATGAATTTTGTAATGAATTTATTTTAGGTGACTTAACAGACCCTAAAGTTGTTGAATTAGTTATTGAAGAAGATGTGGATGAAGTGTATCAATTAGCGGCCGATATGGGTGGCGCATTATACATCTTTACTGGAGAAAACGATGCAAACGTAATGCACAACTCAGCAACCATTAATTTAAATGTTGCACACGAATGTGTTAAAAAGAAAGTTAAGAAGGTATTTTACTCATCTTCTGCGTGTATGTATCCAGAGCATAATCAGTTGGACCCTGAAAATCCAAACTGTGAAGAATCGTCAGCATATCCTGCAAATCCAGATTCAGAGTACGGATGGGAAAAGTTATTCTCTGAAAGACTTTATTTAGCATATAATAGAAATTACGGTTTAGATGTTAGAGTTGCAAGATTTCATAACATTTTTGGACCACAAGGTACATGGCAAGGTGGTAGAGAAAAATCACCAGCGGCAATGTGTAGAAAGGCTGCAGAATCTAAAGATGGAGATATTATTGAGGTATGGGGTAACGGATTACAAACTCGTTCATTCCTATATGTTGACGAGTGTATTGAAGCGGTATTAAGATTAATGGAAAGTAATTTTACAGGACCTGTAAACATTGGTAGCGAAGAAATGGTAACTATTAACCAACTTGCTGAAATGGCAATTAGTATTTCAAGTAAAAACATCGGTATTAAAAATATTGAAGGTCAAGAATTTGTTGATAAATACGGATTCAAATGTCCTTTAGGTGTTAAAGGTAGAAACTCCGATAACCAACTTTATAGAGAAAAAATTGGTTGGGAAGTTAATCAACCATTATTATTAGGGCTTACAAAAACTTACAACTGGATTAAATCTCAAGTTGATGACAGAGAATTAAACACAGATTGGATTTTTGAAAGTCCTGACGGTAAATCCGTTTATAGAAGAGAATCTGGTAGCTTAGATAAGCATAAAGTTAAATAAAAAGTGAATGGCGACAAGACCAAAAAAGTATCCAACACCAACTCCTTCAGGTGAAGAGAAAGTTGTAAAAACAAAAAAAGAACTAATATGTTCTATTGTTAAAAAGAAAACTAAACAAAAATTTTTATCTGACAATCAAAGAATTTATTACGAGCAGTTAACCAAAAATCAAATAACAATTTGTTCAGGTCCTGCAGGTGTTGGTAAAAGTTACATTGCAATGAAAAGTGCAATTGACCTATTAAGTGACCCTGAAACTCCTTATGAAAAAATTATCATTGTAAGACCAGCAGTTGAAGCTGAAGAAAAACTTGGTAGTTTACCTGGAAATGTTGAAGAAAAATTAGACCCATATATTTTTCCATCATATTATTTGTTAAATAAAATTATTGGAAAAGAATCACGAGACAAACTAAAAGAGATTGAAGCAGTTGAAGTATTTGCTTTAGCATTTATGAGGGGAATGAATATTGATAACTCAATATTAATTTTTGAGGAGGCTCAAAATTCAACTCCAAATCAAATGAAATTATTATTAACAAGAATTGGATTCAATTCTAAATTTTTTATTTCAGGCGATTTAGAACAGACCGATAGATACAAAGATATTAAACATAGTGGATTATATGATGCAATCCAAAAATTTAAAAATATGGATGATATTGGAGTTTTTGAATTTCAAGCAGAAGATATAGTTAGAAATTCATTAATTACCAAAATATTAAAAAGATACGAAGAATGAGAATTGCAATAGAACTTAATGGTGTATTAAGGGATACTTTAAAAAAGATTCAAGAACAATATGAAAAATGGTATATTGAAAATCCATTTATAGAAGAAGAAGAAAAATCCGATTTTGAATATAAAGTTATTTCTGATTTGACAACATTAAACATTGAGGAACATTTAACATTCAAAGATAAAAACGACCTATATGATTTTTTATATAAAGAACATACTATGGAAATTTTTGGGCACGCTGGTTCTGTTGAAGTATCAAGTATGATGGATTTTAATGATTTTTATTTAGACATTAGAGATGAACATGATGTTTTAATAGTTTCAGATGAAATTGGAAAATCAAAACCCGCATCATTATTCTTCATATCTAAATTTGGATGTTTAGTAGAAACAGTAAAATTTTATAGTGAATCCACAATAAATTCTATGTGGGGTTCAATAGATGTTTTACTTACTGTAAATCCTAAACTATTATTAGACCATCCACAATCAAAGATTGTTATTAAATACAATACTTCTTACAACAAAGATGTTGAAGTTGAACATTCAATAACAAGTTTAAAAGAGTTAAAAACAAAAATTAAAGAAATATATGCTTAATGTCTTAGGAGAAAATTATTATATAGATTTAGATGAAATTGAAAATTACTTGGACATGAATGACCCTGTTGTAAGTGATTCATCACCATACGATGAGTTTTCAGGAGGAACTGAAACAAAAATCAATATCATTAAATTTGAAATGGTAAAATTATTATTAGAAACTATATTATCGGAAAGAGATGAGATTGATGATAATTTAGGTCTTAAAAAATCTGATACCGCTTCAAAAGCAAGTATACCATTCAAACTAGCATTTAATAGTTTATTAAACAAAAAACTTATCAATCATTATTAATATGGAAAACACATTACAAGAAAAAGTTAAACAATCAATTCAAATTCTTAGAGATAAGAAGGCAAGAATTTATTTTCTTGTCCAAGACACAAAAGGAAATGCCAAAGCATCTATAAAATTAATTTATCAGATGGCAAAAATTCTTCTAGATAACGGATACAATCCAATCATTCTTCATGAAAAGGCAGATTACGCAGGTGTGGTAGCTTGGTTAGAAGAGGAATATATGGAAATTCCTCATAAAGCAATTGAAGGACAAAATTTAGAAATTGCTCCTGAAGATTTTATTATTGTACCTGAACTATTTGGGTATGTAATGGAACAAATTAAAAATTTACCTTGTGCAAAAATTGTATTAGCACAAGCTTATTCACAAATTGTTGAAACATTACAACCAGGGCAAAATTGGTTTCAATACGGTTTCTTAAAATGTATTACTACAAGTCAAATACAACAAGAACACATTGAGAAAGTAATGAGACAAGCAAGTTTTGACATTGTTAAACCTTTAATATCTTCAGAATTTTCACCTAAATCATTGCCAGCAATGCCAATAATTGGTATTCACACAAGAGAGCAATCAGATACAATTAATCTTATTAAAACATTTTATTTAAGATTCCCTCAATACAGATGGTTTACGTTTAGAGATTTACGTGGATTATCTGAAAAAGAATTTGCAAACTCTTTAAGAGAATGTTTTGTAAGTGTTTGGATTGACGATAAAAGTGGATTTGGAACATTCCCATTGGAGTCTATGGCTTCTAATGTACCAGTAATTGGTAAAGTACCTAACATTAGACCTGAATGGATGACTGATGATAACGGTATTTGGATTACTGATGAAACATTATTATGTGATGTAATTGCAGATTTTATACAAAATTGGTTAGAAGATAACATTACACCTGAACTTTATGACAGTATGAAACAAACTGTTGAAAACTATACGAATAAACAAGAATTTGAGTCTAAAGTTATTTCATTATTTGAAAATTACATAACACTTAGAGCGGATTCATTTGAACAACAAATTTCTAAAACTGAAGAATAATATGAGCAACAAATTATCACTATCAATTATACTACCAATTAAATCATCTAAAGCCAGAAACTTTGATGAATATTTTGAAAAAGCAATTAAATCAATTCAATCACAAACTGTTGAATTTGAAGAATTAGTAATTGTTCATACTTCTGAAGAATCATTAGTTACTCTTTTAGAAGGGTATGATTTTGGAACGTTAAATGTGACTAAATTATTATGGGATAAATCACCAAATTATGCAGACCAAGTTAATTTTGGTGTTAAAAATGCTAAAGGTAAATGGATTTCATTATTTGAATTTGACGATGAGTATTCATCTATTTGGTTTAAAAATGTTGAAAAATATATTGCGGCATATCCTGAAGTTCAAATGTTTTTACCTGTTGTTGTTGAGACAGATGAAAAAGGTATGTTTGCAGGTTTCACTAATGAAGCAACATTTGCAGCTAATTTTAGCCAAGAAATGGGTATTTTAACAAATGAAACATTACAAGACTACCAAAATTTCCAAACAGCTGGTTCTGTTATCAAGAAAGAAGTTATTGAAGATTTTGGTGGATTTAAACCATCAATTAAATTAACGTTTGTTTACGAGTTTTTATTAAGATTATCTTATAACTCTGTATCTATTATGACAATTCCAAAATTAGGATATAAACATACTAATATGAGAGAAGGTTCGATATTCTATAACTACAAATTTGGTGATGACAAAATGATTGATGATGAGGTTAAATTTTGGATTCAAACAGCAAAGAAAGAATTTTTCTTTGTGGACGATAGAACCATAAAATATCAATCTGAAACAGTATAATGTCCAAAACTTTATCTGCAACAA
>Ga0209500_10001384_pt1 | contig 18273 bp, 25 predicted proteins | sample S_140212_EF_Meta_FD_187323 | JGI IMG/M metagenome (GOLD analysis project Ga0209500, IMG submission 187323) | Freshwater microbial communities from Lake Simoncouche, Canada to study carbon cycling - S_140212_EF_MetaG (SPAdes) (version 2) | ecosystem: Environmental > Aquatic > Freshwater > Lake ... | reverse complement strand
GTGGTACTAATTTTGGTTCTGGTAGAAATGGTCATATTTATATTCAAAGCATGCCAATCATGCCAGTCTATGCAGGTAATGCTGAAAGAAATACTGCTGCTGGTACTCCAACCAACGGCATGTTCTGTTACAATGAAACCACAGACAACATAGAAGTCTATGTTAATGGTGCGTGGAAGAGCGTAGATGTAACTGCGATTGTTTAATGTAATTTTTGAACGGCTTCAATAAATATTTGAAACCGTTCAAACAAACTTAGTCTTTATGTTAAGCTAAGTTTATTGTAATTGGTTTTTTATATACAAAAGGAGATTATTATGGGAGCTACAACAACACAAGGAACAGGAAACGGTTCCGCTTCAAATATCAAACCATTGATACTCAATGGTTCTGTTAAAACAGCAAATATCGAACCAAACGCTGTAACCGCAGCTAAACTCGATAACAACGCATCATCAAAAGCACCATTGGTGCTTAATACCGCAGCGATAACTCTTAATTCCAGTTTTGCTGGAATTCCTTTGGTTTTTACTAGGGCAGCAGGTGTTGTCGTTACTCTTCCAGCAGCTACTGGAACTGGCGACATTTATAAGTTTTATGTTAACACCACTGTAACCAGCAACAGCTATAAGATTCAAGTAGCTAATGCAACGGACATTATTTCTGGTTTGGCTCTTGCTGACGATGGAGATGGCGAACCAGCAAATGGTTGGCCAACTACTTCGACTACTGATACTATTACAATGGATGGATCTACTCAAGGTGGCATCAAAGGCGATAGTCTTGAGATAATAGATATCGCTTCTGGTCAGTTCTGCGTAAGAGCATTCCTTACAAATAGCGGTACTGAAGCAACTCCTTTCAGTGCAGCAGTTTCCTAAGTTTAATTTGATTTGCATCTTGGTTTTTGCCAAGATGCAAATCTATTCATTTCTCAAAAAAATTCATTTCACATAAAAAAAGGAGATTATTATGGGATCATCTAGCGTTACAGGAAGAGGTAACGGAGCAGTAGAAAACTCATTACCAAGAATTCAAAATAATGTAAAACTACTAAATCTAGCAACAGATGTGACTTCAGCAATTGCTAACGCATCATCTTCCTCTGAAATTTCGACTATAGTGTCATACACCGATTCTGTTGTATCACTTCCTGTTCATCAGATATCTGAATCTGATGATGGGAAACTGTTTTTGTTAGATCATGAGCCAAATGGATTCATAACATTACCAGAATTAAGCACTACTACGATTGGGCAGACATTCCGATTTTTGACTACGGTTCGCCCAGATCAATTTTTCATTCAGTGCTATCCGTTTTCTGATTTAATGACTGGTAGTTTAACGCTACACAAAAATGGCGTAGCTGAAACTAGAACTTTTGCTGCCAGTGCTACGAGTAACAAAATAGAATATGGAACCAACAATAGGACTGGTGGTATCATAGGAAGTTATGTGGTAGCGATTAGTTTGGGAACCAGTTACTGGATACAAGGCGATGTCATTACAGATGGTGGTCAAACTGTAAGCAATCCTTTTGGAACAAACACTTAATTTTAAAAAGACAATTCAAAACTGAATTGTCTTTTTTATTAATCACCATAATTAATCAACAAATGCAATCCTCTTGTAATCAATCCGCTTAAATTAGTTATAGTTCCATTACCTTCTATAGAAATATTATCTGTTTCATTATTTTCGATCCAAATCAAAGCAAACAAAAGATTCTCTCTTTTTTTAAGTTCGCTTATCATTTGATTTATTGTTGTTAGAGACAAATCGCTAACACCATACTCCAATGACTTATCATGTTTTGGGAAACTTTGAGCTATAGCGACATACAAACAAGCATCTATTTTATCTACCAGCAAAGATTTATGTTTATTGAATTTGACGAATATGTGATTTTCGTTTTTGGTATAGCTTATATCGCCTTCGTTGAATATATCTCTATCATCGAATAAGCAACAAAAGTTATTTATGAATTCTTGATTTATATGTTTGAATTCAATTGTCATTGGATCTTTTATTGAAAAATCAACATCTGAAACTCCCGGAACTGATTTTAAATAATTAATTAATTTGACAAATTTTTCTATCATGTTGCCTCGATTATTTTTTTCTTTATAAGATTTTCGAACAATTTCATAAGATGCTTGCACATTCCCGGTGACTTGCTTGGATTTGCTTCAAATAAACCTTTAGAATTATAGTTTTCTTTTTTTCTTCCATAAAGAGACTTGTCTTTAGAGTTGTATTGATGGAATCTCCACATAAAGTCATCACAAGAGCAACGAATTAGGACATCGTTAACTTTTATTTTTGGTTTTTCGAAATTATGTTGTTTTCCATATTCGTCAAATATCTTCGTTGATTTTTTAAAATCTTTATAATTTATATCTTTTATCAAAGCTAAAGTTTTGTATTTTGTGTGTTTTTCTGTATTTTCTGTAATTGATTTGATAAATAGGGTATTCAATCCAATATATGGTATAAATTTTAAATCTCTTACTTCTATAACATCAACTACATGTTGTCTAAAACTAGTGTTTGGAAAAGCACTTAATGTGCTTTTGTAGAGCTTCAGAAATGTTGTCTCGTTAAAATTAAAATTTGTACTCATAATTTATTTATTGGTTTACTAATTTATTTTGTTAAGTTTAGAGGTTTTATGGTTCAAATTATATCAAAAACTCATAATGACTTTGATCCTCAAAAGAGGAAAAAATTCGAAGTGAAAATGCGTTTACATAGTGGCATGATTGAAAAAGCTATATTTATTGACAATCAAATGCTTGATTGGACAATTGATATCAGTTCTTATTTAGAATGCAGGAAGATGGGAACGGAATACAAGCATGCTGCTCAACAAGATATAGAAAAACATTTTATAGATTCTGTTTCAGATTTTTTAAATAGAAAAGTTACTATTGATGAAATTAAAGCAGCCATCAAGATTGGATGGATCTGATAATCGCAAGATATATTTTCTTTTAAGGGGGTGATTTTCACTTTTTATCTTGCGATTATCTATTTGTCAAATCAGAAACAAACTCCGAATAATCCATCGTAAAATAAACAGATTCATTTTTGCCTTGTAAAAGATTTACTAAGTAATTTCTTAATTTTTCAGGAATTGAAGTTTCTTTTTGTAAATCATCTATAGCATTTGTCAAATTTCCTGCTTTTTCTGCTTTCATTAATTTTTTAAGTACATCCAATAAAACATTAGGCTTTCCAGCTGCTGGATATTTAGCATTTAATTCTGCTTGTTTTTTAGGTTCTACTTCTTGTGAAGTATATCCCGGCAAATCAAATTCTTTAAACAATCTTTTGTTGCGTGATGGTTCGTAATGGTCGGAAAATCTATCTGGGGCTGTGTAATCTGGTTCTGTGTTTGGTTTCGCCACATCTTTTCTGGGATCATATTTACTGGGATCATATTTACCTGCGGAATCTGGTTCTGTGTTTTGTTTTGGCGGTAATGTATACCACTTGTTGTTTTTGAAAGTGTATTTTACGCCTTCGTCTTCTACACTAGACCCATCTTGTAGCGGAACAGAAAACTTAAGCATTTTTACAATTTCATCTTTCATAGCATTATCTTTGATGCTAGAAATTATTGGGTCTTTACCAGATTTGATAGTTTCAAAGGCTTTAAGCAATTCGTTGTGAACTTTTTCTACTGTTCCTGCTGTTCCTGCTGCCGCTTGTTGTTCATCTCCTTTTGGTTCTTCAGCTTGTGCCATGGAGGAATCAGGATTAACTATAGGTTCTATTTTTTGATTAAACGATTGTAATTGCTTAACAATCGGTTCGTTTTTATCAGGCAAAGCATTGATCAAATCATCGAGATTATTTTTAACATCTTGTGCTATGTCTATTTCGGCTTTATCAAGACTTGAGTTGTAACGTTCTTTAGCACCTTTAACCATGCCTTTGAAGCCACCAGAGAACAAACCACCAATAGCTCCCATTGCACCACTACCAATAGCATCTAAATTAGTAGCAAGGCCTTCATCTAAGCCATCTAAAGTAACAGCAAGACCTTCGTCTAAGTCGCCAACATTTTTTACATTTTTCAAAAATGTTTTTACATCAATATTGTAACCTTTCAAAATACTTTCAGTTTTTTTCCATTCTTTCAACAATCTTTTGTTGCGTGATAGTTCGTAATGGTCGGAAAATCTATCTGGGGCTGTGTAATCTGGATCTGGCTTTGGTACTGGCGGTGGCACAGGGTTTGGTTTCGGCAATGGCGGTGGCACAGGGTTTGGTTTTGGCAATGGTGGTGGCACAGGGTTTGGTACTGGTGGTGGTGTTGGCGATTTAGGATTTAAAGATTGAACTGCGTATATAGTATTACCTATTAATTGATTAAGATCGGTTTGCTTACCTAGTAATCCGCCTCGCTTCAAACTAGTTAAAAAACTTTGTTGGAATTTTTTTAAAGCCACCAATGACCTTTGCACCATAGCCTGTTTTGTTGGATCTTTCATTGCAGCTTGTAACGGTGTTGGTCCTGCTGCTAATTCAAACAAATAACTTTTATTAATATATTTTGCAATTTGATTTTCATTTACATCGAAATTTTCACTATAGATCCATTGGACATAAGATTCTGGATTAATTCCAATATCATATAGTTTGTTAAAACATTCCAAGGCAAGGTTTTCTGTTCGTTTCCACTGTTGATATTCATTAAAAGGAATCATATTAATCGTTCTCCGTAAATTACTCAGTAATTATATATTCTCTCCACATTAATTGTACAAAAGGTAAAGCAGGAATTTTTTTATTTTTATCATAACAAAATCCTATATTTCCATTTGTTTTCTGATCCCACTCTTTAATTTTAAAGATTGGGCAAGCATATGCATGATGTGTCAGAAGTTGATTTTCCATAGATCTAATTGCAATTGTAACTCCTATGACCTTGTTGTTCTTTTTGTTAAATACTGGGCCACCAGAGTCTCCAAAAATCGTATAAGAGCTAAAACGATACATCCCCTCAAAAACCTTTGGTTCACGAATGAATGTAGAATTCATCTCGCCAGATTCGTATCTAATATCATCTCCTAAACCATAACCTACTTTGAATATTTTCGAAGACACAAAAAGATCGACATCAAAATCAAACATTGCTTCGTAACACTTAAAAGGACTTTCAAAAATAACAATGGCCAAATCTTGAGTTGAATTTTTAGCAAATATTTGTCCTACAAATTTATCGAATTTATCTAATCTTAATTTTTTATCAAATCGAGGAACGGATATGTTTAAATCTCCATTTAGTGATTCTACTATATGAGCAGCCGTAACAACTATGTTTCTATATTTGTCTCCTGATTTTTCAGATCGAACTACAAATCCCGAAGCCACTCCTTCTTTTTTTTCTTCATTTTTTTGTTTGTAAGTCAGTTTTACTGTTGGACATAAGCATTTCTCGTAAAAATTTTTAATTTCAATCTCTTCGGAAGTAGTTTTTTCATTTGCGAAAGTAATACATATTACGGATAGAAATATTGCAATTGATAGTTTGTACATTTTTTCCTCGGAGGTTTATATGAACTTTAGAAACATCATTAATAGTATAGTTATCGTTATGACTCTAATATTGTGTTTTGTGTACGCACAAAAAAAGGGATTTACATTTGCTAGTGGTATGCCAAAACTAAATTGGGAGTCGTTTCCAAGCGAAAAAGAACCCAAAAAAAATGACAATTTGAAAAAGGAAGATAACAATAATCCTAAAAAAGACGAAAAAATAGATCAAAAGCCAAAAGAAAAGACCGAACCAAAACAAGATATAAAGCCAAAACAAGATGAAGATAAAAAAGAATTAGAAGATAAAAAACAAGAAGAGCCACAAAACACTAGACCAAGATTGTTTCGCAGGGGAATAATTCAAAATTGTGGACCCGGTGGTGTTTGAAACATTTAAACAACTATGGTCATAGTTGGTTATTGAACATTTAGCTCTGGTATTTTCAAAATCAAAGTTTTCATATTACTTTGCACCCATGCTTGGAATAATTTTTCGTTATTCTGAGCGTGAGATTCCGAAGCTGGATCACTGTGCATGGTTAATTTTTCTTTTGTTTTGCCTTGAAAATCTTCAACATGAGTTGCTTCATGAATAATAGTAGATGCTATTTGAATGATTCTATTTAAATCATCTTTTATTTCTGTAATGATCCTTCTGACATTAACATGAACAGTATCTGTTTCCTGTATTCGATTTACATCTATATCTGGAAACATTTGTTTGATGTATGCGTTTGGAAGGGTTTGGATTTGGTTTTTATCTACTTTGCCATAGTGAATAATTTTATTTTCAGCATCTGGAGGCAATATTTTTTTGTTTTCTTTGGACATAAAAATACCATAAACTCCAGAAGCCAAATTGCCAACAACAGACACTTTAGACAAAAGTCGTTTACCCTCTGGCCACGCCTCTGCTAATTTCAGAGCAACATGTGATTTGTTGTAAATCGACTCAATCTGAGAGATATCTGGTTCTTTTGTTAATTGTTCGAGCCATAATTTAAAATTTAAATCTACCATTGAAAACCTCTATTGATAAGGAATTTTTACTTTTACTGTAATGTATTTGGTTCCTTTTATATTATCAACAAATATACACACTGTTTGAGAATCGGGGTTAAAAGAAACTATATTCCAAGGAATTAATTTATTTATAAGATTATCAAAAAACGCCTTAGTAGAGCTAGGTCTATATTGATTCAAACCTGACTTTTCTTTGTAGTCTTGATCGTCAATAAGTGCTAGAAATGTCTGTTTAGACAATTTTTGAATATTTTGACATGCTCTTTTTTGAAAATACATTGAAGTTTCTCTTATATTAGGACCTTATATTTATTTAGGATGCAATAATCAATTTATGCAAGATAAATTAAATGATTGTTATTTCTATTTCGAGAACGAACAACCTTCAGATGACGATCACATAAAAATAATGTGTATGGAGTGCCGTACTAAATGCCAATCAGATATTGGTTGGTTTTGGCAAGGCAGTATAAAAGGATATGCTCCTTATGATTTTATTTGTGATACTTGCGGATTTGCTGTACACAAACAAAAAGGTAGAAATGAAAAAATTTAAATATATTTTTGACAATAAAATATCTAAAAAAGAAACAGATTGGTTATTGAGTCAATTTCCAACAGATCATGAAAACATGAATTTTATCGCATATAACGATAAGAATTTAATTTCTATTTTAAATAAAAAAAAATCATACATAGAAATAATTGTTCATGATGATGAAGAAGTTGTTAATTTCTACAAAACAACTAGAGATCAAAACAAAAACCTATCAAGTGGCATGAAGAAGCTGTCTTTGAAAAAAAACACATTTTTAGAAGTCAACAAAGAAAAAGGGTTAAAACAAGCTGAAAAGTTTATATTTTTACAAAAGATGGAAAAAAACAACAAGCCTATTAACAACATAGCCAAAGCCAATATAGAATGGCAAAACACCATCGAAAGTATAAAGTGTTATTCTGAAAGAATAAACGAAATACACTTTGTTCAAATGAAACAAAGTGATAAGTTACTAAAAACATTCAACAGTAGTGATTATTTTATTTTTATATGTTTGTACAAAGCCGACAAAAACACAAACGATATTGTAGAGTTAGAAAAAGCCATCAATAACTCAAAATCAAAAATACTTATCTTAGACACCTTTAATCCTCTTGTTAAAAAAGTATTTTCAAGTTGGAACATCAAGAAAACAAGTAAAAAGGAATCGGCTAATAATTTTTGTGTTTGGAAAAACTACTAGCAACCATAAATATGATGATATAATTTGGGCAAAATTAATTTTGTTTTCAAAGGGGTCAATCATGAATGATAATTGTCAAATACCAAATTGCAAAAAAAAAGCAAAAATATATAGAATCGAATCGAAAATACAACATGGAATCAACTTGAATAAAGTTGTATTCCATTTTTGCGATAACCACAAAGAAACTGAAATAAAAGACTTCATCGAAGATAAATGCAGCAAAAAATCCTTAAAAAAACAAATGGTAAATCCATTCGTTGATGTTGAGAATTTAATTAAGTGATAAAACTAAACTTCAAAGAATTCTGGACAGACCATGCTACAGACGATCCAAGCCCTTGGTCAAGCCAATCAAATGCAGATGTTGCTTTTGGTGCGACTGGAGCAAAAAGTAAATATTTAAGGAACAATTCTACTGGAAGAACTTTGTTAAATCCTGAAGAATTATACATACATAAGAATAGAGCTAAAATACAAGGTAGAAAAAGAAAGTTATGAGTTCGTTTTTAACTATATGGGAAAACATTCAGAAATCACGAAGTGAAAAAAAGGGCATAAAGTCTATTATTCACATTGGGTACAACATATCTGAAGAATTCTGGAGTAACTTTATAAGCATACTTCAGCATTGTGATTCTATGTCTAAATTGCTTGATGTTCCAGAACACAAAATAGTAACTTGGAAAGACAAAATAGAAACAGCTATATCCCAAGAAAAAGAATCTAATTCTTTGGTTACAGGAAAAAACAGTAAAATAGTTAAAGAAGAAAACGAATCGTCTTCGATGGATGAGAAGATGAGAAAAATCATGGAAACTCCATCTCAAGATCATGGATTGATAACATTTTTCGAAAACAAACTTCAACAAATAATAGATCAAAATCAAAATAAATTAGGTTCGTATGGATCACAAAAAATAAACAGTTTGAGAGACATACCAGAAGAAAGAAGAAATGTAATAATTAAAAGCATCATGCAGGCAAGCATGAATATATTTTTTAGTGGCATGGATAATGTCGATTCGATGCCAGAAAAATCAGAAGAAAAAGTTACAAAACAAATACCAAGAACTCTACCTAAAGATATATTTTAATTCAAAAGAGGAATCATGAGCGTTACATTTATAGAATGGCTTCAAACTAAAAACGAACAAGCAGGTAGCGATCCTAACGCTCCAGTGGTGCCTTTAGGTCACATTCCGGGTTCTAATCCAACAGCGCCAACAGGCAACACAGCACCAGCAGGCAACACTCCGCCTGAACCAGATCCAGATGTAGAATTTAAAAAGACTTTGGAACCAGCAATGACAAGATTGATGGGTAAATTAAAACAAGCGCATCTATCAGACCAACAAAAAAAATCATTCTTAACAAACATCATAACCGCTTTGGGACCGATTTTCGATTTAAGCGGAACACAAGTTGTCAACTCGGTAAAAAAAGGCATGCAACAGCAACAGACAGCGCCACAACCGCCACAACAACAATAACATGCAAGAGGCAATTAGAAAAAAATTATCTCGTGAAGAAACACAGAAAAGGATAATCAATTCTTTGTCCGAAAAGGTTTCTTCTAAAGATACAAATAAAGAAGAATTAACAAAAAAACAAAAAGAAATTTTGTCTGCAAGAAGACCTGAATCCCAAAAATTAAAATACAAGAACATAAGAAAAACCGATAAAAACTACAACCTAATAAGCAACATAGAATTTATTATAAACAAAAACAGACCAATATACTTAGGGTTTGGTGGCATGGGAGATTTTGTTTTAACCCTAGCTGCGTACGATACTAGAAAAACAGATAGTCATATTATTTTTTTCGCTAACGAATCGTCTTTAGAGTTCATTAAAAGTACCAACAAGATATTCGATGCAAATCTTTCGATTTTTCCAAACATATATGGTTCTCAATTAGCAAGAGATATTTATAAAGCAATTAATTCATCTGGTTGTTTAATGCCAAGCAACCATCTCCCAGACCATGAGAGCATTTGTTACAATGATTGGAAGAATATAGAAAAGTATAAAAAAATCATGGTATTCAATGCTGATTGGAATTTAAAATACGGTAAAAATAAATCCTTACCAGATTCAGATGTCATAGGGCTAACGCCAAGCGGAAGCTGGAAATCACAAAAAACAAGAAAGTTTCTCACAAGAGAAGAATTCAATACGGTATATTTAAAAATATTAGAATCTAAAAAAACGCCTTTTATATTCAGTAATATATCTGATTACAAATACTATTGCGTAGGCAATAAAAATTTGACTAAAGGGTTTTACCTGACCAATAAAGAAATATTTAATTTCGAAAAAAAAACAAATATTCCAATCGATACAAAATTTTTTATTACTGCCATTCACAATTGCGAAAAAATAATATCAACAGACACTTGGATAAAAACATATGCTTGTCTAATAAACTTGCCAACTACAGTCATAGCCAACAGGGATTACAACGGAAAAGATATAAAATACGGAGAATGGGGTGCTGATTATATTTTTCTAAACACAGATTTTTGGCCCACACTTAAGGTTGTAAGCTACAAAGATCTAATAGAATCCATCATTTAAATAATTATTGTTACAAAAAACAAATATGCAACAGTAAATATTAACATGGAATATAATTACCAAGAAATCGTAGATCAACTTAAAAATCTATGGACCGAAAAAACCAAAGACTTTAAACTAACATGGTTTAAAATAAGCATAGACTATGTCGTTTTATCGAGTGAGTTTCTTCTTGGAATCACCGATATATTGGTGAATCACTTCCAATCATTTGATTTGCCGGGATTATCTAAAAAAGAAAAATGCATAGAAATATTATCTGAATTATTTGATTTTGTATCTAAAAAAACGATCCCTACAGTGTACAAGCCGTTTTGTCCGATACTTAAAACTATAATTGTGAACTGCATACTTTCTACGGTTATAAATTTTATAGTTAAAAAATACCAAAAAGGTTCATGGTCTACAAATGAGGAAATCAAAAAATAAATACTTGTGTAAACTTTTACCATACAAAAAAGAACAATTTTTGTCGATACAAGAAGCAAAGCAAGTTTGCGACTGGGGATTGGAATTATTAAACATTCCCAAAACATGGAAATACACCGATGGAGAAGGTGTCACAGTAGCGGTATTGGATACTGGATGTGACCTAACACATTTAGACTTAAAAGACAATTTACTTGAAGGTAAAAACTTCGTAGATCCAAAAAAAGAACCTATAGACGACTCTGGACATGGTTCGCATGTAACAGGAATTATATGTGCCTCGAACAACGATATGGGCATCGTAGGAGTGGCTCCAAAGACTAAAGTTCGCCCTGTTAAGGTATTGGATGGTAAAGGCAACGGAAGTCTATTAAATGTAGCCAAAGGCATACGATGGGCAATTGAACAAAAAGTAGATTTTATAACTATGTCACTAGGATCTCCAGACCCAGTTCAAGAGGTTAGAAAAGCCATACAGTTAGCTGAAAAAAATGGAATTATAACATTTTGTGCTGCTGGAAATGCTGGTTCTACTCATGAGATTTTTTATCCAGCCAACTATCCAGAAACTATAGGAATAGGATCGATTGATTCAAATTTCAACAGAGCAAAATTTAGTTGCACCGGAGAAGACTTAGATTTCTTAGCTCCGGGAGTGAAAATATACAGTACTGTTCCTAAGAATTCTTACGCAGTCCTTTCTGGCACATCCATGTCCAATCCATTTGTTGTCGGCATAGCTTGTTTAATTTTATCTTACAAAAGAAAGAAAAATTTAAATATAAAATTAGATTGCTCTGAGGACTATAGAAATTTATTTAAAAAACATGTAGTTTCCGTAAAAGACATTAAAATTAAAGGTAAAAAATTCTTTGAAGGATTTGGAATTATCGATGCAAAAGAAATGGATAAATGGTCGGATCAAGTAAGGTTAATTTAAATTTTCTTTTATAGAAAAATCTTTTATTTGTTTTTCAATAAGAACAGCTTCTTCTTCTGTGAGTTTTTTATTAAAATCATTTGTATATTTTTTTGCATAATCAAGATATGCGTTTGAGAAATTCTTTCTTTCTTCATGTAGTTTATCGATGCAAACTTTTAAGCCATCAAAGTTTTCATTTGTTTTTTCTTTTTCTTTCCATACTTTTTCCAAATTCGACAAAGTTCTAGAAGTGTTTTCGCCAACAATTAAGACATATGTGTGTTTTTCGAAATCGCTAAAATCAACAAATTTCTTTATTGTATTTGTGTTTTTATTTTTAAATTTAACATTGCTCCATGTTTCAATCAAAAAAATACTTTTCAAATTAGCAGCATTTTCAATTTCTTTTTTATATTGAATTTCTGATGTAGATTCTTGAAAAAAAACCAATACGGAAAAAACAAAAAAAGAAAGTAAATTGTTTGTCATATAATGCCTCCAGTAACACGAATTACTCCACCATCCGCTTCTATTGGATCGACTCCTGCTGGGCAAACTCTTTTTATCCACAAAAAGAAAAAATCTAAAGGTCGTAAATCCCCAATTTCAGCTGGAGAAAAACCAGTGTAATTTACGAATGTAATACCAGCGGGATCGACTAGATTGTTTTCGATTTCATCTGCAATTCTATTTATAGGACTGCCAGCAACGGTTCTTGTAATCCCTATAGATCCAGATAAACCATAAACCGACACATTAGTCACTGACATTAAATCGTGATATCTATAACCAGCAGAACCAACGAATTCAATTTGAAACGCAACCTCTTTAGATGATGCATCATTAGAAACCGAAACAGTGACATCTTCTAAATTCACAACAGAACGCAAAGAATTCTGAATTTCATTTGCCATTGTAGTAAAATTAGAATCATAATTAATTGCAAGATTAGCAACTACGATCATGTCTCCGCCAACTAAATACTGATAATTTATATCAAAAGTACCACTCGTGATAGTGTCATATTTAGTTATTTTTAAATCTTGTCTTTCGTTTAAAAACTCAAATCCTATCGAAAGCAAAGATCCACCAGATACTTGACTAGTCAAAAAAACCTTTGTTTCAAACAAAGTAGAAACCGTATTGTAATTATTAACATAGATGCATCTATAATCTGTATAACCAACAGTAACATCTGTTTGTTTTATATCAGAAAAAACACTGGCTCCAACCACTGGAAAAAAAGATCTTTCTCCGCCTAATGAGGACAATGGGTTGGCGTTTGTTTCGCCACCAGATAATGTGTATATTATATCTTCATTTGTAATTGGCATAAATTTTACTCTTGCTAGTTAGCATTAGACTAAATACCCAGTAATCATTCCAAAATATGTAGGAACTTCATAAGATAAAAAATAAGATTTTAATTTACTATTCATTTCTAAAATCCCACACAAAACTAATAATTGAGCTTTGACATCAGTTCTAGCCTTGTAAATAAATTTATCATCTATATTCCTAAATGATTTCAAGTCATTGTTTTCGAACATTTCAACCAATAAATCATCGAATTCTTTAGAACACTCGCTGTACGGAAACATAGGATTGTTTTTTGAATGTGTGTGTGAGAAATCACATGAAAGTACAATTCCTATTCTTTTATTTTGAAGATTTATAAAATTATAAAAGTTCTTTCCAAAATCAATAATCTTCGACCTTTCTATTTGGCTATCTATTGTTATTACGCCAACACTTTCTTTATCTTGAAGAAACCACAAAGGCACTAATGATCCCCAACTAGAATCAAATCGCAAATCATCGATGGAAGAAACGCCATCGTCAAACGAGCAATACGAAGCAAGATCTCTTGATACTTTGTCGTTAGAATACTGTTTCGATACGAAGACATCTTCTTTTCTGAAAGAAGAAACTATCAATGGAGATGTTACGATTGATATTTTCGAAGACAATATCTTGCTGTGAGGATCTAAAACAAACAAATGATCTAATCTTTTATCTTTAATTAAATGTCTTATTACATTTAATCCTTGAATGGTTTTTAAAGTGTTATTTTCTAATCCGTATTTTAATTCTTTAATTAAAATTGTGCCGTGAGGAACTATTGTTATTAATTCTAAAGACATTATTACTAAATCATACTTGTCAAACACGAAACAATCAAATTATAATTTGTTATGACTAAAAAGTATCAAAAAATTGATTGGACTAAAGATAAATCTAATAAGATATTGCAACTTTACAACAAGGGTATTGAATATTGCTTATTATCTGATAAATACGAACAATGCCACCAAATGGTTTGGTGTAAAGATTATCTACATGATGTAATGTATGCAACAATAAACAACAAACCAATTAAAATATTCAATTTTCAATATAATCCAAAAAAACAAAAAACACCATCTATAAAAAAAACAATATTATGTGTCGCAGACAATAAAAACAAAGATTTAATCAACGAAATAGAAAATTGCATAGATCTTTTAAATAAATTTGAACTTAAAATTGAAATGAAAAAAAGTAAATTTTATTTATGCAAAAACCCATCAGATAATTACAAAAACGGAAGCGTATTTATAATAGAGGGTGATAAAAGATGGCTGGCATCGCCACCTATGATTAGCTTGTATGCCATGTTGATCAGAATAGGTTTTTGTCACAAAAAATCAAACTCTATCGAAACAACCTTTACCAAAATAATGACCAAAAAGATTAAAACATATCAACCTAGAGACATTTATAATTTCAAATCATCGATAAATGGCATGAAACTAATATTGGACAACGATGATAGAAACATATTCTTTAAAAATCTAAAATATAATTACCCAATGGAAATAGACATATTGAGAATTCACAATTATCTTGGTATATCTAATTTCAGTGCTAAATTTGGCATGGATATAATTGACGACTGGTACAAAAACATCAAGAAGCATAAAAACAAGAAGAGATTGCAATGTTCACAATAGGAACCGATCCAGAATTTATTTTATGCAAAGGCAAAAAACCAATTTCCGCAATTGGTAAGTTTCCTCATGAAACAAAACCTTTTAAAAAAAATAACAACAAATTCTTCTACGACAATGTAATGGTCGAAATTCAAATAAAACAAGCAAAGTCAAAAAAAGATTTTATAGAAAACATAAAAACTGCCATCTACGACCTTGTCGTACTTTCCAAGCCTTATAGCATATCAAATTTTAGCTCAATTACATTTCCAGACTCAGAGCTAACTAATTCAGAATCAAGAGTAATTGGCTGCAATGTTGATTATTGTGCTTATGAATTAGAAGCTATTTCTCAACCTGAAAACATCATAAAACACACAGGATTTAGAACTGCTGGAGGACACATACACTTAGGTTCAAAGTTCTTACACGAAAACCCATATGATTTCATCCATGCAGTTAAAATATTAGATTTATTTCTGTGCATACCAAGTTTACTAATCGACCAAACAAATGGAACTAAAAAACGCAGAATAATATATGGAAAGGCAGGTAGTCATCGTGCTACAGATTACGGCTTAGAATATAGGCCACTTAGTAACTTTTGGTTATTCTCTCCATCTTTATGTTCGTGGGTTTACGACATATGTGAATTTGTGATAAATTTCATACAATCTAAAAAACATTTATTGTTTTGGAAAATAGACGAGAAAAAACTATCAAGCAACAATCCAAAAAAAGCATATAAATGTATTGGATATGATGTTAAAAAATTAAGACAAACAATCAACAATTCAAATTTAGAAGACGCACATTATTTTTTGAGAATAATAAAAGAACACTTGCCTTCACATCTTTACAATGAAATATTTAAATTAAAAAAATCTAAATTCAATATTGTAAAAAATTGGGAACTATAGCATTTTTTTTACTTGGGCTGTGATGCTTTCGTCTCTACACTTGTGACACAACCAAGACTTATTTTTATTGCTAAATATTATAACCTCACAAGAAAGTCTTTTTTTGTTTATAAAAACTAAATCTTTACATTTATTACATTTTGTTTTACAGTTTCCTCTATGGATAATCTTCTTTTTTGATAAAACTTTATTTTTATTATGTAAAGACGCTTTGTAATCAGAATATATTTTATTTAAACCTTCGGACATATATGTGAGCAGAAAATCATTGTCTGAACAAAAATTATACTGATAACCACTTTGATGAATTGATGGAGGAACAACAGAATGTAATCCGTATCCTCTGAACTCTATTCCATGTATTTTTAAAAATCTTAATTTGGAATCATCGTTTATAAACAAGTGATGTGTGGATCTGTAACTTTGAAACTTAATGTGCTTTTGGCTACCAATTAATTCATTTAACAATTTATTAGAAGAATGACAATCAGCTTCTACATCGATGATGTTGCCCAACAATATGCCAATATTGTAATCGCCTGTTTCGAAATATTTACGCCATCTTTCTGCTGTCCAATTTTTGTTCCATTTTAATTCTACTGGTTTTTTAGTTTGTGGACTCAAGGCGATTGGTTTGAATCCAGCAGAAACATATGCGTCAAAATATTTCAAAAACATTACTGCTATCCAAAAAATAAAACAAGACAGTGGTTACTGCCTTGTTTTATCAAATTCAATCAAATCGATCAATGCGTAGTTTACTGAAACCAACCAATTCTTCCTTGAGGTGCAAATCCTACTTGACCAGCACTTGGCTTAATTACTTCTGGAAGATTTGTTAATCCATCAGAATGTTTTTCGTTACTGTCGTGTCCCAACATAGAATGAATGCTATTCCACCAATTGACTTCTTCTGTGGTTTGGTTGAAAAGTTTATCAAATTTATTAGTAATACTAGTCTTAGTCTTATTAGTCATAGGCTTTCCATGAGTAATATCAGGTTCAGGTATTGTATTGAAAGGCAAACCTGTTGCAGAATTTGAAAGACCCATTTTTTCTTTATTGAATTTTTGGCAAGAAGGGCAAATATACCTTGTGGGTTGACCATAAGGTTTTACAGGAAGCATATCGATCATATAATGTTTTTCGTTACAATTATAACATTTTTTTATCGTACGTTCAAGAGCAGTGATTTTTCCCATGTGCTTATTTGCCGTCATGTCAGTTGATTGATTTTTGCCTTTTTCTGGCCGGAAGTTCTGTACTCTTCCTGATGATGCTTCACCGCTTCTACTATACAACCTTATAGTTTCGGCAGGTGGATTATACCAATCATAACCATATGGGTCTTGATTTGTTTCTTTCATGTGATCATTGTATAGTTCGAGTAGATATGTTAATTTGTCGTTAATCTCATATGTGTTTTTTAATTTTTCAAGCTCAATATAATTGAATGGTCTGCCTCTTTCTTGTTCAAGCTCTTCTCTTCTAATGTTATAAATTGTTCTGAGTCTTCTTTTATCGTTGACTTCTACAGAATCTGGTTCATCTTCTGGGAATATTTTTTTTATTTCTGAGTCATGCCGAGCCTTGTGAGCATCATTTGTTTTGTCGAATGGCACTATCGGTTTCCCGCCTATAGCCCATCTGTAACTGTGATATAATTTGTCATGGTCTGTCATTCGCCCGCTCTTGTCTTCTGTATTACCCGCCCCAATAACGAAACCAGATTGATGTAAATTTTTGTTTGCATGCCCCCCCCACGGGCTAAAGCTGTTCCAATGGTCTAAATGACTACTAAGATATTTGTGAAGATTATTAATTTTAATCAAATTATCCAAATTTTTATGACCTCTCAAGTATGCATTTAAATCCTCTTTTGTATCAAAATTAAAGCCCGGTTGACCAAAAAATGAATCCATTGGATTTAAAGGAAATACGTATCTTACTTTTTTTAATTTATCGTAATCTTTTCTTATTTTATTTTTTAAAGAATTAAGTTTTCTTTTTATATCAGCTGCTTCCCTCGCATCTTTTTTTTCCTGTGATGTTAGTTCCCTTTTAGGTTTATTAGCTCTAGCTAATGCTCTAGCTTCTTTGGCTTCTTTATTTTTTTGATCATTTTGCGAATTAAAATAGGCAAGTATTTCTTTAAGAGTACTGATACTTAAACCTTTTAATTCATTTGTTAATTCTTTTTTGTTTTGAAAAATTAATTTAAAATCGTTATCTTCAGGAATTTTCCAATTTTTATTTTTTAATTTATCGTAAGCTGTTTTTATTTTATATTTAAGACCTGATTTCTGTTTTGGATGTACTTCATCATCTTCATCATCTTCATCTATGTTATCCTGATCTTCTGCTTCAAAAAAAAAACTATCATCATACTTAACGGTTTTTAGCCATTCCTTGTGTTCTTTTAATTTTTCATCAAATTCTTCATCATCCATGTCTTCATCATCCATGTCTTCATCATCCATGTCTTCATCATCCATGTCATCATCGTCATCCATGTCATCATCGTCATCCATGTCATCATCGTCATCCATGTCATCATCGTCATCCATGTCATCATCGTCATCCATGTCATCATCGTCATCCATATCATCATCGTCATCCATGTCATCATCGTCATCCAT
>Ga0209500_10001383_pt1 | contig 18276 bp, 8 predicted proteins | sample S_140212_EF_Meta_FD_187323 | JGI IMG/M metagenome (GOLD analysis project Ga0209500, IMG submission 187323) | Freshwater microbial communities from Lake Simoncouche, Canada to study carbon cycling - S_140212_EF_MetaG (SPAdes) (version 2) | ecosystem: Environmental > Aquatic > Freshwater > Lake ... | reverse complement strand
ATACGCATCCAATCAAACGGCCAAGTACTACTTCTACGATAACTAAATTCAGTTGGGCCAACATCTCCTATTTTCCAATCACGCTGAAATAAATTTTGATTGTAGTTACCTACAATTGATTCAAACGGAGCTATTAAATCACCGTTACTATTTACTGGTATTATATCTAGTAATCCATCACGAACATATTTAGGTCTTACAAAAGGTTCCCCATTATTCCAAACTACACCGGCAGCTAAATCTCCCCAAAGAACTAAGTTTTCACTTGTGTATGGTGCAGCACCATACCTAATTTCCCACCAAGTTGGCTTATTAGTAAAACCAATCATTTCCCACGGGGTTTCGTCAGGAGTAGAGGTATCGTAAAAATACAAATATGTACCTCTAAAATAACCTTGCTCAATAGCAGCCCTGTTTAGTTTGTTTCCGCTATTTCTGTAGTTAAAACTATATTGATTGGTTTTATTAAATAATTGTGTTTTATAGTCAATTCTGTTTTGACCCACCCAATTTAAAAATGATTCACTATATATTTGTAAAAACTCATCATAGTTATAATCTGTATTTCTAAAGAATCCAGGAATAACTAAACCTTCATATGAACCAGCAGGAACCGTTTCGCTTAATTTCAAATTGTTATATACCCGAGTTTCGTATTCAAGTAATACTTGGTCTCTGAAATCAGATAAGGTATTTGTTGTAGAGTTATATTCTCCGTATAGCTTGTTGAAAGAACCGTCGTGCCCAACAATAAAATAAGTAGGGGTAGAGTATGCAGTATCTAAAGTTACGTTAGGTATTGTTGCAGGATATAATCCTAACTTTGTAGGAGTGTTTGGAACATAACTACCATATGTTTGATTATATTCGTTGACAGTAATCTGGTCATTTGGTATTAAGTCAGTTGTTATAGTCAACACCGGTGAGTCTGAACTTACTGTGTAGTCCACTCCTGAAATCAATTGAGTTTGAACTCCGGAACGAGTTAAATAAACTAACACCCCGTAATAGTTTGCAGTAGCAAAAGTATAAATTCTGCTTAATGGATATCTACTAGTATCAAGTGAGTTTGCAAAAGAATATGTATTTGAAATATACGGTGCCTTAGATGGCAACATATCACTCCAAAAGAATGATTGACTATCAGTATATGATGCATTGATTTGGTCTAGTGCAGTATCAAGCATAACTGCAGGATATAACCTAGTAGTAAAATCAGTATTATCAATAGTATTAACTAATAAATTTTTAAAGTTAATGTATTGTCTGCTGTTATATAACAATGCATTAAACAAATCATGTGACTGATTGTGTAAGAATGTGCTGGGTAAAACTAATGATGCACTGTTCTGAATAATTCGGCTACCCCATGGTACTAAGTTTCCTAAATTATGATAGTTGTTTGATCCAAACACTTCACCGATTGTATAAGGATTATTGTAAAAAATACTTTGATATTGTCCTCGTATATCACCTATATTAACCGATATTATATCTTCATTAAATGGATTGTTATTTAAATTAATAGGAGTTTGATAATATGCAGTAGAACTAACTTGGTCGCTAATTATTAACACTTGAATTACAGTATTAACTAATGGTAATTCTAATAATTCTATTGTAGTTGTATCACTGGTTGTAGTGAAATTATAAAATGCAGTAGGTAAATAATTATTGTTAATATAAACTTGCACCGTTGGCCAATTAGTAGATGTTGAACTTACCGGAGCAATGTCGCAAGTGAAAATATTAATATTTTCTAAAACATTAAAATCAAAATTAAATATTTGATATTGTACACTTGGTGATACTGCTGTCTGCCAACCTAACTGTTTAACTACAGTGTCAACACCGGTGTTATTATACACATAACCTATATTAACCTTTTCATTAATTGAGGTAGTTCCTTCAACATAATTAAATGTTTGATTATTCAAAGTTATATCAAAACTTATATCTCCTAGATTATCAACTGAATTATAGCGTAATGGAAATCCTAAAATAATATCATTACTTCCGGTACCAATTCCATATGAGAACAAAGTACAACCAGTAAATGATGTGCTTACATATACAGTGTTATCACCTAAACTTACGCCATTATAATCAAACAAATCAAATTTAGGTGCTTGTTGAAGTTGAGTTTTTTGTTGACTTTCTATCCAATCTTCCCCGTCAAAATAAAAATCATTACCTGTATTATTATATCCTCTATAAACAGCAGTTTGCTCGTTTGGTAATACTAGTCCGTCGTCTGCTTCAGTTAATGTTATAATAGGGGTAGTGTCATTTACAATAGTAGAAAATCTTGAAATGTATATTTTATTTCTAACACTTAGATTCGTGTCCGCAGCAAACACGATCCGTGCGCCATCAAACAACGAATAATTATCTAAAGGAGTATCAGCGGTAACTACCGATGCCACTGATGTGCCAAGAACAGTAGTTGGGCTATACCATGATACAGTTAATACTGTATCCGGTCCTACTACATTAACAGCAGTTACGCTGGTAATTGCTGGTAATACCCCGGTTGAATCTGTAATATATTGTCCATTTTCAAATAACCCAAATACGCTTGTAGTGGGTATAGTAATGTAGGTGCTGAACAAAGTTATAACCGTAGTCATAGTCCCCGATGCAGTTGTCAATACCAGAGGTGTACCTTGAAATAATTCAGATATTACAATAGTATTTCCTTGAATATTGTTAATATAGTAAGGTTTATTTGCTTGTATGTTTCCAAACACTGAACCTGTAAAGGTAATAGTGTCGTTGATATGTAAGTTGTCTGTAGTAGAAAGAACAACTTGATTTATTAATGCTAGTGTTTGAGTAGCTGTTATAGTTGTAATGTTTGCTGTTACCGGGGCAATAACAGCATCATAACCAGTCCAACCTGCTACATCAGGATAATAACTAGTTTGTCCTGCCACATATGTAAATGCATCGGTAGTTCTAGTATCAATAAAATCAATTAGATTTTTACCTACGATACCTGAATTAAACAACCGAAGATTAGGATAAAATTCAATAATTGGTCTTCTTGCTTTATTAGCCGGTGCAGTATAAAGAGTTAGTAACTCTGGATTATTGTTGTATTCAGCAGTTGCGGTAATAACGTCAATATGAAACCAGCGATTACTACGTGACCACGGATTTCTACTGATTGAATTTCTAGCTATAGTAATGTAATCCGGTGTTACTGGGAGATATAAACTACTGTCATAGTTTCCAATATCATACGGTACGGTATCGAATGGTGTGTATTCACCTGCAGTAAATGTTTCGGGAGATACCAACGAAGTAACCGCAATAAGTTCAATTGCTGTACCAACACCTTCTACATAATATTCAGTATTAATATATGCAGTAGGGATTACATTACCTTGAAATATTACTTTTAATCCATTGGTAAATACTACTCCTGTAGGTGAAGTATAGTTTACTTTACCTAAAATACTATCAACATCAAGCACATTAGAAGCGGTATCTTCAGCTAGATTGATGATCCCTACTTTATTAGGATTAGTTCCATCTTGATAATATAGTATATCTACAATTGCACTGTTAAATGGTATCAAGGAAATTTCACCTGCGCCACTTCTATAGAATGCGTTGTTTATCCACTCATTACCGTAATTTGCAGTTATTCTCTGATTAGTAGGAATTGCCGACGAAGGGGCGGGGGTAAGTTGTATCTCCGGATTGTCTAGCGATCCTAATAGTGAGATAATATAAAAAGTTGCATTTACTTGATTACCGTCTGGATCAATTTCATTAGGAACTCCGGTATTGTAAAACATAACTGTCAATCCGTCAAGTGCAGTTACACCATCTATACCACCTATATCATTTACTAATGCCTCGTTTACTTGACTAAATGGTAATGTAGATATTACGTCAACACGATTGTTGCCGGGAAAATTATACTCATCTAGTGCATTTTTTTGCGGAACAGTAAATGTTACAACTCCTTGAGTTGCTCCGTTGTTGGTTACCCCATATACATTTCTAGTTTGTATATTTTCTACATTGTAACCAGTAACTCCAGGAACACCTTGAATCCAAAACTGAGTAGTTTGGTCCACCGTGAAAGTGTAAGTTCCTCCTCTTAATAGAGTTAGTGATGGATTTTCAATAGGGGTAGGATTGTTAGCTGAAGAAAATAAATAGAACGAATTAGTTGATTGAACTAGGTAGTCTGCTGTATTGTATTCAATGGAAGAAGAAACCGTAACGCTACTGGGACCTGCTGGCAACCAGTAATACTGATTGAAGTTAATAATTGTATCTAGATTAGTAAATGAATCCCAAGAATAGAATTCACTATTAAAAAGTCTATTGTTATTGTTTGTTATTCCGCCTTGTAATTTTAAGGCATCAATTATACCTGGATAACTGATAAAATCTTTTGCAGTAGTATCATTTTCTTTTAAGAAAACAACACCCGGATCTAATTGATAATCAGTTCTAGTCTTTGTAGGTTCAGTAACATAGTAGTCTTTAGCATTAACACCATATCCAAATCTACTACCTATATATCCTTGTATCTTTTGAGTATTTGGTTGAGCAACCAGTTGGTCTAATGTAGCAGCCAAAAATTGACTGTTGGAAGCTGTTTTAAATATCTCTGGAAGAAAATTTAATGTTCTAATTCTTGTGGCCATTTTTAAATCTTTATATAGTACTTATGCTATTTGTAATTCGGCGGGTGTAAGAGCAGCTATCACAAGCACATCACTTGAGGTTGCTGCGTTTACAAATATTTCATACGGTAAACATTTAATTTCATATAAATCCCCAAATGCCATTGTGGGATCATTGGGCACTAACACACAAGAACTTACTAGTTCTCCTATTTCAGCATGAATATAAGCACTTAACTCACTGAAATAAAACGTATCTCCAAAATTCCAATTATTAATATTAAAGTAGGTATTCATGGTTGACAAGACCAAGCTGCGAATCTCACTATCACTTGCATTTGTATTAGAATTTTTAATAACTTTAATAGTGCCCCTTAAAGCGGCTGCGGCTTTAGGACCAAATAAAGGTTTAAAAACTACACTGTTTAATATGGCACTATCGGTTAACATTTTGTAATCTTGTATCTGACTATATGCAGTTGTTAACTCACTAATACTTGGACGAGTTGGCATTGGTACGGTATCGGTAACATCTTGTATCCAATTTTGATATGCAGTATAATATGCTTGATTTACCACATATAAGTCAATGATGTTAGTTGTAGCTGGGTCTATGCGTGTGGTATTATTACTATTGTGACGATATTGAAATTGTAATCCTTGTCGCCCCGATTTTCTGCTATATTGTGGTTGTGCCACTAAATTATAAAATGGAATCAAAACAGTTGGGTCTTGCACAGTAATAAAAAATATGTTATCTGAATAGGCATAGAATAGTTGACCTTCCGGGTATTCATATTTTACAATTTCAATTTGTGATTGAGTTGAATATTGATATATTACTTGAGTAGAAAAAATTAACTGCTTACGTGATAAATTGATAGCATCTTGTATTTCTTCAAAAAATACATATATGCCAATATTAGTATTACCAGTTACATATCCCGTGATTTGGTTAAAGAAGTCTGGGTTATTTATGAGTGTTCTATCATTCACATTAATACTAGCAACTTCTACTTCAAAATCATCTATGTACCCGTCACTTTGAACAGTTTGTCCAATGATGCTAGCAGTAACTGGTTGACTTAAAGGATAATTACTACTAGGCTGTGTGTTTGTTGCTAACACTTTAACAAAGTCTTGTAATATAATACCAGAGAAAGGATCAAATACTAATTTACCTGCTTCAAACGTAAATCTAGTATCAGCGACACTACCAAAATAATATGCTAGTGAACGATATGTTACTGTGTATCTGTTGTACCCAACACTTTGAAAATTAACAAAATAAGAACTAGTATTATATGGTTCTACACTCCAACGTGTTTGAGCAATAGTTAAACTATTATTGAAAACTAATGAGAAGTTTTGTTGTAAATCTAATCTAATAGTACATTCATCAGTAACTGACTTTGGTAAAGTATTACTAAAGGTAGGGATGACGGTAGTCATAATTGCATCAGACGGTACAAATCCATTTAATGTTATTGGTCCGGTTCCGTTAGCAAACTGTCCTACTCCATTATTATATCCGTCACCTATTACATTTAATACAGTAGTCCAAATATAAGTTACATCTGATGGGCTTGCGATTCCGCTGACTAACCTATTATTGTTGTCAAAGTAATATCCTGAGGGTGCAATAAATTTTAACAATGCACCTTTTGTAATATATTTTGTATTATTCGTTGAGTAAATACCAACTGATATGGGTGTGTCCACTGAATTTATTATGCTATAAAAATAACCAGTATTACTGTTAGCATCTACTGTGCTAGTTTGCCAATACACTGCACTGGTAGAGGGATCACTAACTAATGTAAGATCAGTGGTTGATCCAATAGCATATCTAGAATAATTTTGAATATAATATTGTAGTGACCTATTATCCGACAAGATAGCAGCCAAAGTGCCAGTTAAGAAAGTGGTAATATCACTGAGGCTGTTTATAGTTAATAAAGCATTTCCAATAGTATCATCTAACCAAACTCCACCGTCATTTGAATAACTATTAGTGCTACTATACTTACCTGTAGGATCAAGTAAATCTAAGTTTTTACTTACACCCACACTACTACGGTTAATTGCTTTACTCTTTATAATTGAACTGTATAATGTGTAAGGAAAATTATTATAATCTTGCCCATTGACCATACGATTTTGTGTATAGTAGCGGCTTGGTGCACGTTGTTTAATGTCAGCAAGTGATTCCCGAACCTGAGCAGTTGTTACAGGCAATGGTAAAGATAAACCAATTGTCATTGTCTCAACCCTACCCACTCTACTTACATAGCTAATTGAAATACTAAGTCCTTGCATTTCAGTAGGTTGAACAGTATAAGTCAATGCATTACCCGCACGAACATATGCTCTAAAATTTCCTACTGGAATCTCACTGAACACACCATCACCAAATATATAACTTACTTGGTCATTAAATCTGCTATTAACTGAGTAAATTTCTCTTTGGCTATTCTCAGTTTGTAAATAAGCATCAGCATAAATGTTGTCAACTTTGTTCCATAATCCAAATGCACCGTTAGCTTGACTTATTTGATACAACCAAATATCAGTATTATTGACCCCTTGAATATTACCAATATCAATTACTTGGTTTGATATTTGATTTTGCAATGTGAAATCAAAATTAGTTAATGATCCTTGTTTGAAATAGAAGAAAAAGCCGGTGTTTGGACTACCATAACCTAATTTGTCATTGCGATATAACATATTAAATCTGTTTGTAGGTGCAGGTGGTAATTCATAAACATAATCTTCACCCACTGTACTCACACTGCACAATTCAAAATTCATGTTTATTCCACTAACTGTAGAATTAAATGGTATTACAGGTAAGCTGCCTGCTGGTATTTGTAAAGTATATTCGTCAGTTTTTACACCAAGAATTTGTGCCGTGTTTGCAGGTAATCCAACTCGTTGTGTGTTAACCAAAGATGCATTAATAATGGTATTAAACTGTTCTAACCAACTTGCGTTTGCAGGGTCATTCCAAAGTATAGGTACATTACTTAAATTAAATCCATTCAAATCAGTAATATTTTGAGTGGTTCGAATATTAGTTACTTTTAAATAACCACGTGCTTCTATATTACGCTTGGGAGTATAGCTTACAAGATTCGCTAATTTAATAACACTATCTCTACGTTCAGCAGTATCAATAAAGTTTTCACGAGTATTTAAATCATTGCGGAATGCAAGACCCTGTCCCATAAACGCCATAACGTCAAGCAATGCAATAAATTCAGAACTTTCAATATAATCATTGAATGTTTCAGGATAATATGCACGTAAATAATCTATGAAACTTTTACGCAAGGTTTCATAGTCAAAGCTACGAAAATCAGCTTGGTTGAAAGTTTGGTATATTGCTTTCCAGTCGTTTACACCAAATATTGCACTTTTACGACTGCTGGTTGCCATTATAGTATTCCTATCTTTTTAAATATAGTGTAATTTTCAAAATGATATATTTTCATATTGTTTTTTTCTTCCGTTAGTTTATATTCAAACATAGTTATTCTATTTTAAGTATTTATCATACCTGATAACAGGCGTTTTTAAGGAATTATTGTAAAATAGCTATATTGGTAGCACTGTTAAAGAATACACTTAGTTCTAGTGCTTGATTAAACGGAGATACTGCTATTTCAACTTCTAACAATATCCCGTTTTCATGAGGATATGCACGAACTGTATTAAGAATTAATCTAGGATCAAAATTTGCTACTCTGCGTATCTCATTTTCTAATTGAAATTGAACATCTGTGGTATTTGGTTCAAAAATAAATGACCACAATGTGGTTCCGTACCCCGGCTGCCCTACTTTTTCTCCTTGCCGAATGTTAAGAGAATTTACAAAATCTTGTATTACCAATGGGGTATCAACTAATCCAAATTGACTTCCTACATTATATGGTTTTACTGGTGATCCTGTGCCGGCTGCCGGTCCGGTAGGAAGATTCGTAGAACGGGGCGTATAAGCATTTTGAGTGCTAAATCCAATATATGAAGGCATGATGTATTTATGCTGATAAAATAGTTGAGCTTGACGGCGGTGGTTGACCGGTAGTTAGTGTATACTGTTCATTTCGTAGGGTTATTACCTTTTTATCCAAGTCTTCTAATTTAATTTTAGCTGTTACAACTGCTTGTTCTAATGCAGGTATAGCAGGGTCACCTTGTGGTAAATCTTGTTTAGCTTTAGTAAGTGCATATCTTGCATCTCTTTCAGCCTTAGCTAAATCAAAACGAGACTCATCTAATGTTTCAATTTCTTTTTTATTTGCATCATATGTAGCAATTTCAGCTTGGGATAAACCTCGATTAGAAGCTGCAACTGATCCCGAAAAGTTTGGTGCAGGCACTTTGGTGTCACCCAACAAGTTACGAATTTGTGATGTTAATTCACTTCTATCCGTTGTATTCACTGCTACAGTTGGCATCTTTATTGGATTTGCTCCTCCCGCATTAAGAGAATTAATACTTGCTGAAAGTGAAGCTGCTGCACCAACAGATAATCCGGTACTAGCTAATGATAATAAACTTTGATTTCCGGCTGATATATTTTTTGTTAGATTAGGTACGTTGGATGATAGTTTGTTGATTGACCCACTCGTAGCTGAATTACCAACCGAAAGAGAAGTTACTATACTTGATAATGCACTAGATACAGGTATTCCGTTTAACGTACTAGTTGATGCATTTTTTGTCACAGATGCTATATTAGTCAAGGCAGGCAAAGATAAACTTGAACCAGTTGCTTTATTTACAACAGCAAACGCTGCTGCCGCTCCACCTGGCAATGCATTTAAACCACTAGCTAATGAAGAACTAACATTAGATAATCCAGCAGCGGTGACGGGTAATCTTGACGTGGCCCCAATTAAGCTTGGATTGAGATTAACTGCTTCTCCTGCATTACGTATTGCTTCAGCATTTGCGGCAGCATTTTGTTCTTGTATATTTGCTGTGCCTTCAGGATCAGCATTTTGCGCTTGTCTTTGTGCAATTGGAACATCATTTGATATGCCACCTGCTCCGCCACGTTCATCGGGAAATACATACGGTGTACCTGTTGATTGTGCAGCAGCATTTTGTTCTTGTATATTTGCATTACCTTCAGGATCAGCATCTTGCGCTTGTTTTTGTGCAATGGCTTTTAAGTTTTGTGGTATACCTGCTTTGAATGGCTTGAAAGAATCTGTTATTGCTCTAAACGCAGAACCTGATAAACCCTTAACAGTTTCTACTTGACTGTTGAATGAACCTGACGAAGCAATGCCGCCTGCTCCGCCGCGTTCATCGGGAAATACATACGGTGTACCTGTTGATTGTGCAACTCCTGCTCCGGCTAGTTTGCTAGCAAGTGCAGAACCAGCAGCAGCAAGATTGCCACCAGCCAAACCACCAAAATTACTACCAGCTGCTCCAACAACATTAGACAAAACAGTAGACAGTGAACCATAAGCAGGCGATTTAATGCCACCTAACGATGTAGCCAAAGAACCTAATCCACCTGTTACATTTGTAGCCATGTTTGATGCAAATCCACCTGCGGCTATTGCTGATGCTACATTACTTCCGGCACCTAATACTTGACTTGCACTAGGAGATGGCATTAAATTGTCAGCCATTACCCTCTCCCAAAATTAGTAGGAGTTGAATTTTTAACATAATCAACTGTGCTTTTTAAGCCCACTTGTGACACAGCATTAACTAATCCTGCAATTGCTGTTGGAGATTCTTTTCCTGTTATTATACCTGCTTGAGTTAAACTAGCTTGTGCTGATTGAAAGTTTAAAACTTGTGCATTTGTCTGTGCTACAATATTTTTTGTGAAGTCAGCTAGATTTTGTGCCCCCGGTACTCCGGTGAATAAATTGTTTGTCATTGCTGAATTTACATTGGCTCCACCTTGAACCAACCCAGTAACTAATGATGCCGCGCCGGGCTTTAATATTCCAGCAGTTTCCATTTGTTGAGGGGTCATTCCAAGCGAGCCAACTACTGCATTAAGTTGACCTGTTGCGTCTGTCCCTATACTTGATCCAATTTTTGTTATATTGGGTGACAATACTGCTGCATTGACTGCTGCTCCGCTGATCATTGCCGACGTTACAGTTTTATTCAATGCTTCACTAGCTGCTGGTGCTGCCGGCACAGTAGATGATATTGCAGGAGTAGTAGTGTTTGCCGGCGAAGTAGCTGCGCTTGCAATTGCAGTAGCCACTTGAGATTTTGGAGCAGCAGGTAAAATAGCACTAGCACTGGTTGAAACTTTAACATCTACCCCTTGCCCGGCGTTTGCCCAAGGTGCGTGAGCAGGAGCACGACTAACAATTGAAAGTAGTAGTCCGGGTGCGGCTGCAAATCCTTTTACAGGATCGCCTAGTGTATCAGTATGTGCTGCTTGAGTTATCAACGGCACTTCTTGCGGAGGTACAGAAGTTGCACCAGTATTTAAATTTATTTTACTTCCGTTAACAAACATTGTTCCACCACTGGCATATGATCCTTCACCACCTGCTCCCATGCTCATAGAGCCACCTACTTTAACTGTAAACTTCCCTAATGTATAACCACTAAAGTTTTCACCTGCACGCCACCCTATATTACGTTCAGCATTTATGTTTATATTATCTGCTGCAATATTTAAGTCTTTTTTGGCATTAATGTTTATATTGTTATCAGCGTGTAAGTTCAAATCACCCTGTGTTCTAATGTTCACGCTGTTGGTAGCGTACATATCAATGGTGCCTTCTTTTCCCAATTCAATATAACTCTGACCGTTACTATGAATTATTTGTAAACATTGTCCATTGTCACTTAATAATATTTGATGACCCAATGCTGTTCTTAACCGTAACAATTGGTCATTGCCAATAGCATCACCATCATCCATTACAATACTATGACCACCCCGGCGAGAAATTACTTCTAGTGCTGCATTTTCTGCCTTGCCTTGTCCAATTATATCATCGTCAGTAAATCCACCTTGATAGATTGGCCTGCCAGGTGTACTTACTCCCCATCCAACCCGTGAAGGACTTTCACGTAATGCACTAGATGTTATTGGGCCTCGTATAGGGTCACGAATTAAACCTTGTTGTGTATAAATAGCAGTTGAGTAACTATGAACTGGTTTAGGTGCAGTTAAAAACCCCTGTGAATTCGTTATTGCTGAATTGTTTGTATTTAAATTAGTTACTGGTAATTTAGTTGCGCCGCCTAAGCCTGCTGCTTCTGCTGTGTTTAATACAACATTTTCTGATGCACCTATAGCCGGAATCATTTGCAATAGTTCTGGTGGTAACACACTACCTATATAGTATCCATAGTTTGGATCTCCATTAATAAAAATACAAACCACAGTGCTTCCCAAATCAGGAGGACTAAACCACATTCCATACGAACTAGGATTCTTGGTATAGTCGCCGTAATCTTCTGAACCATTTCCTCCATTTGCAGGGGTCACTCCAAAGAAAGGACTCATGTAACTTACCGTGACCCAACTTGAATTTTCGTCGGGATCAGGAGCGCCAAAGTCAGAAACATAAACTTGTATTCTTCCGCCCCGAGTAGAATCAATATTATTTTTAACCACACCTAACACAGGGACACTACGTATTACGCCGCCACCTGCATTGGGTGCAATTTCTTTTGCTTGCCCTTTTGTTTTGAAATTATTTTCTGCCATTAAGTATTGTCTCCGTGTTTATCTTGGACCAGCATCATCGTTTACAACTGGACCAGTTTTTGTAACTACTGTTATAGATTGTTTTTGTGCTGCTCGTTGCATTGGATCTAACGCTGACGGGGACATTGACGTAGAACCGGGAACCGTTATTTCTGGAGTAGTACCAAATCCAGTATTACTGGTTGTGCCTGTTCCAGTAGAAGTTGGTGCAGAACCCGCAGATTGTCTTAGGAATCTTGCTGATTCTCTTGCAATGTCCGAATCTGTTTCTTGATAAGGATCATCAAACGTAACTAATACTCCTGTTATATCTTGTTCAAATTTACCTCCATTGAACGTATGAACTATATTGAGAACTTGTATGATAAATCCTCCTCCGCGTTGATCTATTTCACGTTGAATTTGATTTGGATATTTCCAAATATAAACTGATTGATTTATATTCATTAACCCAGTGCTATTTTCATAATCAATCGCTTCTTTAAAACAAAATTCTATAAAAATTTGCCCACCATTTGGATTTATAGTATATCCATCAGTCCCGTAAAATTGATTATACAATGAATTTATACTGCTAGGAGAAGGTTGCATCAAGAAATCAGGATCACCAATAACTTTAAGTTTAATTGAAGCAAAGTCCTTTGGATCAAATAAACTAGTCATGTATGAATTTTGCGCTTCCATGCCTATGTTTAATCTACCTTGATCTGGTTGACCCTGTGGTTGTCCTACTTTAGTGGGAATGCCAGCGTTACCGCCTGGAACTCGGTTTCCAATTCCATTACCCTCCATAGTTACGGAGTAAAATGCATTATTCATTTCTTGTGCATAGCTAATAACTTCTGCGTTTTTTCCAGTAAACCAATAATCATAACGTTTATACGGGCCATAATATCGTGTGACAATTTTTGAATAAGAACTAAGAACAGCCGGGGTTAAATAAGGTTGAATAATATAAGTAGTTTTATAAACAAAATCATTTTGTTTAACATCATATCCTTTAATTTCCACTTCCGCAGACATTGTATACCATTTAAGTTCTTTGGGATTTTTGTTTACTTGTTCTTCGGGTGAGTTTGTATCTGGATTAGGTTCCTCTGTAGCGGTATATAATTTAGTCAACGCCTCTTCCATATACGAACTTTGTTTTATAATATCGTTAACTGCTTGTAAAATAGTAATTCCCTGTCCTAATTGAATTTGACGAATAGTAGTATTTGGTGGCAATTGTTCAGATTTTATATTAGACTCTGCACTGTTGATAACTTGACTTGGTATCCATTTTCTTTTATCTAAATCTGCTTTACTAACCAATGAAGCATTTTTAATTTCTGTATTAGCATCTCCCAAAAAAACTACATCCCATTCTGCTGGTATTCCAATCTTTCCGGTATCATATTGTGTTTTTTGATCACGATTTAGTTTTTGAAACAATCCAATCGTACCGGCTTGCGGCGGGGTAGAAGCTGCTTGCTCACCGGGTTTAGTTCCGGCTGCTTGCTCACCGGGTTTAGTTCCGGCTGCTGAACGTCCCATCAATGCATCATATACAGTTGCTCCTGAAACCGTTGCACCTGTCCAAACCACTCCGTGCTTTGTCCCAAATGCTATATTAGAAGTCAGTGCACCAGCTTCCATAGAATAAACAATGGCTCTACCATCAATTTTAAAATTTATTTTATTAACTTGAATGTCATAGAATCTTTCATAAAGACCAAACGCATTTCCTTGCGGGTCCCCATCTACACCAGAAATTTTTGCAGGGTCTATTAAAAATCCATCTTTGTCATATCCTAAAAATCTAAAACCTAAAATAAAACACTGTCTTGATGGATCTGTGAGATTTTTAATATTTACGGTATTAGATATTTGCATTAAAGCATTAGATGCTTCACGCAATTTTGTTAGAAATGAAAATCCATATGGCTCAATAATGTCAAAAGTAACAGATGTTACATTAGTCGATCCCTGCACTTCTTTACCACCAATTGCTTGAGTTAGTTTTAAGTTATCTATGTAAAAATCTAAATCAAAGCCAGGGGCACGTTTTGAGTTAGTATTATTGATACCACCACTTTGTGCAACCAAATACACTCCGCCTTGTTTTATTGAAGTTGGTGCTGACGGTGTTGGGGGAGAAGTTGTTCTTCCTCTTTCGCCCACACCTTGTACGAATCCTGAATTAATCTGAGCTTCTCTTGTGGCTGCTTGTTGATTAGCTTCTATTATAGTTTGAGTACCGGCGGCAGTTATATTGTTTATAGCATTAAGATTTTTTCTACCAGATTCCATAAATGCCTTATATGCATCAGGAGTTATCATATATAATGATATCTGGTAGGTATAACTTGAAAAATTAGCTAGTGGGTTTTGTAATCGTTTGCCTGGTTTTGGTTTACTTGATGCTGCGGCAGCGGTATCTGATTTACCACTTTGTGAAGTAGGTGTTGCTTGTACAGGGGCCGTTCCGCCAGGCGGGGTATAATTATTTAATGTATTATTTCTCCCACCTGCTACAGGAGGATTTTGTTTATCATCATTTGCTAAATTATCAGCCATCTTAGATTCCCAAAACTTGAGTTAACATATCTAATTTAGGTAAATAAATACCCACACCTGTAACAAAATCAAAGTAAGGATCTTTTAATCTATTTGGATTTCTGCTTGCAAATACCCACCACAATCTACTATCACTATATAAATCATATGCTAATATGTCAGGCCTATATTCATATACTGTGGTTATTTCCCAGTATACATCTGACGGTTGCATTGGGATTGGACGATTTATCATCACATCTAAAAAATTACTGTTTACTACGTCTGTAAAATAATACGGACTTGTTGCTGGATATATATTGTTTGCCATTACCAAATTCCCCCACCTGCACGTTTAGTTCCACGTAATAATGAACCATTTGCATATTGTTTTAAACTAAACTTATTACTAATATCGTTTCTTGTTACAATTGGCACTGCTGAGATACTTAAACTAATTTTAGTAGGTACATACGTTGGTTCAATTGTGGAAGTATAACTACTTGTTGAGTTAAATTTAACTTCCCGAGGCAATCCTCCTGGATTAATATTACTAGCAAACATTCTAGCAAAACCTGCAGCAGAAAATCCTGTTGTTTCTTTGGGTTGAGTAGGACTGTTTTCTCTATTGACTCCTGCAGGGGAAGGATTGTTTCCTGCACGTATATAATCAACATCAGTGGGTAATGAATAAGTAAATCCAGTTATTGCCAACGGGTGTGCATCAAATTGAAATGCACCCAAACCACTTAAATAACACAACGGAGGAGGTGTACCATTTTTAGGATTTTGATCTTGACCATAAAACATTTTAGTCGCTGTTCTAAAAAAATGAATTACTGCCAGTAAATAATTTGCTTCAAATGTATCTTGTGCTGTAAAATCACAAGTAAGTGTTATGCTTTCAACCTTACTATTTTTATAAGTATAGAAGTTATAATTAGAGTGAGTCAACTCGGTTGCATCATAGGTTGCATTGTATGCCACTGATATACCCGGAGTGTATGGGAATATAACTCCGTCTGTTGCTCTAAGTGGTGCAAGTATACCCGGGGGTTGTGCCCAATACAAATATCCTGCTTGTTGTGCTCCGGGACTCAAACTCAGTCTAACCCGCCAATCTGCTTTTGCTTGGAAATTTACTACATCTTGTAGAACAGCTTGCTCTTGTGTTTGTTGTTTTGCTCCAGTTAACCCTGAATTACTATTAACTGATTCTCCTGCATTACGTATTGCTTCTTCATTAGCAGCAGCATTTTGTTCTTGTATATTTGCTGTGCCTTCAGGATCATTATCTTGAACTTGTTTTTGCGGCCTAGCATTTTGTTCTTGTATATTTGCTGTGCCTTCAGGATCATTATCTTGAACTTGTTTTTGCGGCCTAGCATTTTGTTCTTGTATATTTGCTGTGCCTTCAGGATCGGCATCTTCAGCTTGTCGTTGTGTAATTGGAACAGTTGAAACAGGTTGTACTTCAGGTTTTAGTTCTTCTTTTACAATTGTGGCTCCTAACTGAGGATCAACTGTCAATGGAGAATTTGCTGAACCGGTTTCCGGGGGAGCCGGCGCAGGTTGTAAACTTGAAGGAGTATTGGTGACTTCATTTTTAGCAGCAGTAGATGCTTCCACACTTGCAGGTGATGGGGAAGGGTTAAATTTCCCTCCATTTTTTTGTATTTCTAAAGTATTCGGCGGTAATCCAGCGGCAGCTACTTTCTGTTGTAATTCTGCCTCAGTCAACACTGCGCCGGTTGTCCTAGAACTATAAGTACCATCTTTGTTGGGAAGAACATCAGCCCTTTTAAGAGCGGTGAGATTAGCTTGATACTCAGTAGTTGCTTGTTGTTGACCTATAATATTTGCGGGATTGTATACTACTTGTCTGGTGCTTCCGTCCGGCATATCACGAGTCACCGTTGCTGGTGTTCCAGTTTGCCAACTATTATTGTAGGCAGTTAATTGTGCAACATTATCGGCATTAACTCTGCTAGTTTGACCCTTACTGTTTGTTATCAGATACATACCGCTGACTGGGCCAGGTCTAACCCCGTTCGGTAAATTATTATCGTTTATATCGGCCATAATAGTATTATTATCCTTCTTGTACTATTTAGCATAAATATAATGCTCTATTTTTACCTTTTCTACAAAAAAACTGTTGCTTTTCTGCAACCAAGTATGCTATAATCACTGTAGCATAACAATAACACAAGGAGACCTATGTCATTATTACCTGCACCACGCAAACCCGTTAATTATCTCAATAACAAAGATATTCTGAAAGAAATACATGAAAGCAAAAATGCATATTGTCATTTTGCCAAACCTGAATATCACAGATATGATTTCATAGTAGACATGCCACAATCTTCAATTGAAGATAGTCTAGACTACGCATTTAATCCCGCATCTATTCAACTGGCTAAAGAAACTAGAGCCACTAGATTGAGTTTAGAAGCAGGGGCAAAAGATTCAGTTGATCCAGAATCTATACTAATAACCGATTTAGTATTTCGTGTAATGAATTGGGATCATGTCCCAGTAGCACCTAAAGTTCCTCGCAAAACAGTTAAAAAGAAAACCGCAAAGGATATCTTTGAATTTGAAGAAGCTGAGCCTGATGAGATTTTTGCAGATTTAGAAGATATTACAACAAAAGCAGAAGTAGATGATATGGTTCATGTCAAGGTAAACTTTCCCCCATTCCAACATTATAAAATTGATAAAAATAATACTTTCTATTGCGTGGGCAAAAGTCATTGGAAAGGTGATTTAAAAACTGGAGAATTTAGTAAGGATCATGGACAAGTAACAAATAAACTTGCCCGTATGTATATTATGATGTGTGAAAAATATGCCATGAAATACAATTGGCGTGGATATACCTACAATGATGAGATGAAAAATAGCGCAATACTTCAACTCACTTACGTAGGATTGCGCTTCAATGAGGTAAAGAGTGCTAACCCATTCGCTTATTATACCGCAGCAATTACAAATAGTTTCTGTCGTGTCCTAAATACGGAAAAGCGAAATCAAAACATACGTGATGATATTTTAGAAATAAATGGACTTAACCCAAGCTGGACTCGTCAAGGACTAGGTGCCGGTATGAGTTCGGTTGTTTACGAAGAATAATTTTACCAATGTGATTGATTTCACATTGGCTTTTACTATATAATAACTAGATGAGTAACCTTTTTAAAAAAGCCGCAGTTTTTACGGATATCCATTTTGGATTGAAGTCAAATAGCCTACAACATAATCAAGACTGTAGTAATTTTGTAGATTGGTTTATTTCCAAAGCCAAAGCAGAAAATTGTGAAACTTGTTTTTTCTTGGGTGATTACAATCATCACAGAGCAAGTATCA
>Ga0209500_10001377_pt1 | contig 18328 bp, 9 predicted proteins | sample S_140212_EF_Meta_FD_187323 | JGI IMG/M metagenome (GOLD analysis project Ga0209500, IMG submission 187323) | Freshwater microbial communities from Lake Simoncouche, Canada to study carbon cycling - S_140212_EF_MetaG (SPAdes) (version 2) | ecosystem: Environmental > Aquatic > Freshwater > Lake ... | reverse complement strand
GTTATTTTTGCTATTATCTGTCATAGTGGTACTACCATTTGTACCATTAAAATGCATCAATAAGCTGGTTTGTGGATAATAAACATCACCTGTTGTGGTTCCAACAGGTACTGCGATTTGTGATAAAAAAGGTTTGGTTGCCATAAAATTTTAATTACTAAATACAAGCACATTATAATCTTCCGGGTCCATATATGCATTTGATGTGTTAATTGCTTCTACTTGTAATCTTGTAGTTGATTTGCTACTACCACCAATATAAAGCCAAGCAAGTGGATTTGCAATTGCAGTAGATCTTCCGGCAGTAGCAACTGCACAATAATTGGCATTTGAAAATGCAGTACTATAATTAACATAATATTCGCCTGTAGCAATATCGGTGATACTACTAACATTGTAACTATCTCTTATAGCTACAGTGCCTGTTCCGTTAAAGTTGACCCAAGCTTTTGCTAATTGTGAACTAAAATAACCAGCGGTACCAATACTAACACCTGTAGCAGTACTATTTACCACCAACGCTTTACCTACATCACCACCTGTATTAGAAAACGCAGTTGTTGATGGCGTAAAATTACCAGTATACCTAGCATACCCATTCGTTATTCTAAATTCATCTATATAACCTTGAAAATAATCGTGAGTTTCAATTGACGACCAAGGAGAATCGCCTATTAATATATCATATGTCGCAGGTATACTTGTGTTATATGTTGCTGTTCCTTGTGAAACGCCATCTAAATAATATGTAATTGTTCCTGAATATCTTACTACGGCTATATGATGCCAAGTATTTAAAGTAACAGTTGTTGTTCCTACCATAGTAGTATTCGCAGCATAAGTTAAATATAATTTTGACGCAGAACTAAAAGCTACTCTTGGAAATCCGCCATTATTGAATGCATATGTATTTCTACCAAATAAACCAATTGTACCAGAAGAAAAACTTGCAGCGGTACAATAAAACCAACATTCAACAGTAAAATCGCCGTCAAATTGAAAAATTGAATTAGCAGGTATAGAAACATAATCATTTGTACCATCAAATAATCCACTTGCCCCACCGAATTTGCTTTGTGCTGTACTAATTGCTGCGCCATTAACCGAAGTTACTGCTAAATTATTTTTGCTATTGTCTGTTATAGTGGTGCTACCATTTGTACCGTCAAAATGTAACAATGCAGCAACTTGTGGATAATAAGCATCACCTGTGGTTGTGCCTGTCAATACTATATTAGCTAAATCTACAAAGCTAGAAGAAGTGGCGGTAACAAGATATCTTACATTTACACTGCTACCAGATGGATAACTGTCTGTAAATGTAACACTACTCGCACTCACCGTATAATCTGTTGTAGGTGTTTGTACTACACCATTTACACTCAATAATAAATCATTAGCAGCAACCGCACTTTGTGACAATGTATATACATTGCTTCCACTTACATACGGAAATGTTATTCCTGTTAAACTAGTAGTACCACCGCCACCACCAGAACCACCGTTCATTGCAAAACTAGCAGTTGTTGCATAACTAGCAGTACCATTTAATGATCCTGTTAATGGATAATTTGATGGTATACTAATTAACTGTGAAGTGATTCTGGTTAGTGGCATATTTTATATAAATAGATCAAAATGGTGGATTAGGATCTGTCCATTCTGGTGTGGCTAATATAGTTAGTATTTCTGTATAAGTATACGGACCTTCTTTTGTTGTCATATTATTAAAAAAGTCTGGCACTACCCCATCCCATTTACAAAATGTTTTGGTTTGATCCACGCTTTTTCGCACAGTGTCAATTGAAGTTTCGTGTACTTTAGTGAAATCTACAATATTCAATTCACTTACATTGAATATCATAAATTCCCTGTTTTCATATATTGTTACATTTGTTTCACTCATAATTTTAATTTTCTCCTATTGTAGATTTTAAATTGTTTGATTCTTGTAAATGACATATTATTATATATATATTATGTCGCCGAATAACCTGCTGCAGCCAACCGCTCTCTAACAGTGCCTACACCTGTTGTGTCATTAGCAACCACACCAGTGTTGCTAACCAAATTTGTCATAGATACAAATGTGACTGTAGATACTATTTTTCCATAACCAAATATAGCTTTATCACCGCCATATCCAGCTGCAGCTAATATATGTCTAGCAGTACCTACACCAGTTGTGTCGGTCGCAACCACACCTGTGTTACTTACCAAATTTGTCATAGATAAATCTGCAGATGTAATCCCATAACCAAATATAGCTTTATCACTACCATATCCAGCTGCTGCTAAAGCATGTCTAGCGGTACCTACACCGGTTGTATTTGTCGCAACCACACCTGTATTATTTACTAAATTTGTTACAGATTCTTGTCCTGTACTATAACCATATCCAAATATAGCCTTATCTGTTCCATATCCTGCGGATGCTATATAATATCTAGCAGTACCTACACCAGTTGTATCTGTAGCTACAACACCTGTGTTGCTTACTAAATTAGTCACAGATACAGTTGCACTACTATAACCATAACCAAATATAGCTTTATCACCACCATATCCAGCTGCAGCTGGTGCATATCTAGCAGTACCTACACCGGTTGTATCTGTCGCAACCACACCTGTGTTACTTACTAAATTTGTTAACGCTGTTGATGCCCCTGAATCACCATAACCAAATATTGCTTTATCAGTACCATATCCAGCAGCAGCTAAAGATTGTCTTGCAGTACCTACACCAGTTGTATCTGTGGCAACCACACCAGTGTTGCTAACCAAATTTGTCATAGATACATTTGCACCTGTTGTACCATAACCAAAAATAGCTTTTTGTGTACCACTTAAACCCGTTATATATGTTATAGCATTTATTTTAAATGTAGAAGCGCCATCCGTATTCATCAAATATATTGGATATGTTCCAGCCGTTTTTGTTGCTACATTCACATTTAACTGATTTTCATTCACATAACTTACTATAGAACCCGTAGTTGCATCAATAAAAACAGATGCGCTAGATTTAAAATTACTACCCGATATAATTATATAATTATTACCGATTACAAGATCTACCGCAGAAGCTGTGGTTGGTGTATAACTACTATTTGTATAAATAATAGATTTAATTTTGGGAATATCTAATGAATTAACCGAATTTAATGCATATGAAGCGGTTGTTGCAAAACTTGCGCTATTAACATTTGGTGTAGTTAAGTATCTGATATCAACCAAAGATCCTGACGGAATATTTTCTGTAAAATTGATGGTGGAACTTGTAACAGAATAAGCATTATTAAATGATTGTACTGCACCGTCTACTGCTACAACAATTTCATATGCATTTACAACACTTCTTGATAATGCGTAACTGGATGTGCTTCCTACTGCGGTAAATGTTTGTCCCAATAATGTTGAACCTACACTTACATTACTATAATTCAATACATTTACATATACCCTATCAACTGAAGCACTTAATGTATTATCCGAACCACTAAGTGGTTGACCAGTAGCAGTCATCTTTCGTATCTTAAGCGAACCGTCACTAAGTTTTTCAATTCCATAATCTACAGTTGAATCATTCAACCCACCAACCAATCCAATATATTTGGTTTGTAATTGTGATACACTAGTATTATTAAAAAATTCAATGCTTGATGTTGTAAAACTACCAGTGTATCTGGCTACACCTTTTGTTAGTCTTAACTCATCTAAATAACCAGGATACAAACTGATTGTATTATATCTTCCAATTTGTAGTGGACCTGCGCCTGCTGGTAATGTAGCGGCTGATGTAAATGTAGAAATTTGAATGCCATTTTGAAATGTTCTGAAAGTACTTCCCTGTCTTGTCACCGCATAATGTGTCCAACTGTTTATTATTATTACACCCATACTTACCGCATCCGCAATGGACCAACTACTTCCATTACCAGCGAACAAATTAATATTACCATTATAACTATACCCAAGCATCCATGGCGCCTGTGGGTTATTATTTCTAGAAATCGTCCCTTTCTCCGCAGTACTTGCAGTTCTATATTCCCAATATTCAATTGTAAAATCTCCAGCACCAAAATCAAATTCGGAATTATCTGGCACCGTAACATAATCATCCGCACCATCAAACAATCCGCTAGTTCCGCCAAATTTACTTTGCACAGTACTTATAGATGCACCGTTACTAGATGTAATTGAAAAATTATTTGGGCTATTATCAATAAAAGTTGTACTACCGTTACTGCCACTAAAATGTAATAATAAACTACAGCTTGGATAATATTGATCGCCTACAATTGATGCACTGTTCCATTCTTCAACTACATTGATTCCCCAGTTATTATTTGTGAGCGTCAAACCTGTAATTGTAGCTTCTTGTGAACTGCTGAAGTTATACAATATTGTTTGATTATTTAAACTGGCTACACTTACAACAGGTGTTGAACCACCTCCACTACCACCATTCATTGCATACGATGATGTTACAGCGTAACTAGCAGTTCCTAATAAAGAACCTGTTATAGATCCATTTGGCTGTATTAATGATTGTCGTAATCTTGTAAATGGCATATTATTATATATATATATTATGTCGCCGAATAACCTGCTGCAGCTAAATCGCTTCTAGCAGTGCCTACTCCTGTTGTATCTGTCGCAACCACACCTGTGTTGCTTACCAAATTTGTCATAGATACATTTACACTGGTTAAACCATAACCAAATATAGCTTTATCACTGCCATATCCAGCAGCTGCTAGAAACTGTCTAGCTGACCCAACGCCTGTTGTATCTGTGGCAACCACACCAGTGTTTGACACTAAATTAGTTAATGATGAAATAGGACCGGATACTCCGGTAGCACCATAACCAAATATAACCTTATCAATTCCATAACCAGCAGCAGCTAAAGCTCTTCTAGCAGTACCAACACCTGTAACATCATTGGCAACAATACCTGTATTATTTACCAAATTAGTCATAGATACAACAGCACTAGTATAACCATAGCTAAAAATAGCTTTATCAGTTCCATATCCAGCAGCTGCTAGAAACCGTCTAGCGGACCCAACGCCTGTTGTATCATTTGCAACCACTCCGGTATTGGATACTAAATTAGTTATAGATACATTTGCACCCGTATAACCATAGCTAAAAATAGCTTTATCAATTCCATATCCAGCAGCTGCTAAAGCATATCTAGCAGTACCTACTCCTGTTGTATCAGTTGCAACTACACCTGTGTTACTTACTAAATTTGTCATGGATACATTTGCACCTGTATAACCATATCCAAATATTGCTTTATCAGTTCCATATCCAGCAGCTACTGGATCATATCGTGCAGTGCCAACTCCTGTAGTATCCGTCGCAACCACACCTGTATTGCTTACCAAATTAGTTAATGACACTCCAGGATCCCCTGAAACATAACCATAACCAAAAATAGCTTTGGTTGTAGTAGTTGTAGTGGTTATTAAGTAACTAGCTGACAATGCGGTTGTTGCATAACTACTACTTACAGATGAACCGGCTAAAAATCTTATATCAATAATAGAACCTGAATCAGCATTTTCTGTTAAAGTTAAAGTTGAACCTGAAACAGTATAACTGCCTGTTCTGGATTGAACTAGACCGTCTAATATTACTAAAATTTGATCATTGTTACTTACACTCTGTGTTAATGATAATTGACTTACAGAAGCAGTAGGTACAAATGTTTGACCTGTCAAACTGGATGTAGACGATGAACCACCACTGCTTGCAGCATTTAATGCATACGAAGCCGTCAACGAATATGAACTACTAACACTATTTACTACATAACTTGCAGTTGACGCATTAACAGAAAAACTTGAACTGATTGAATTTAAATTGTAACTGGATGTTGACGCAAATGATGAACTTGTCGCAGTAGTACTATTTAAAGAATAACTTGAACTTAATGAATATGACGCACTCGTTGCACTATTGGCACTATTCGCAGATGTCGCTGTAGTTGCAGAAGTAGCACTACCTGCAACAGTCGCATAACTCGCACTAGTAGCCGTATTTGCACTAGTCGCTGATGTCGCACTTGTAGCAGAAACCGCAAATGTTGCAAAACTGCTACTTATAGCATTTGTTGCCCAACTACTTGTTATTGGATAAGTACTGCCAGTAGTTAATGTTGTACCACCGCCAGCTGCATATGAAGCAGTCAATGCATTTGTAGCCCAACTACTTGTACCAAAAACACTGCCGGTAAAACTACTCGCACTTATATTTCCATTCACCTGTAATTTAGCTATAGGATTATTTGTACCTATACCAACTCTACTGCCAGTGACCACCAACGCATTTGAATTATATGTTCCTACCACCAATCTATCATCACTAAATACCTCCAATATCGGTAAACCGCTAATGTCATTTACACTCATCAATGACCCACTTAAACTGTCATCTACACTAAATAATGAACCCTGTGTTCCCTCTACACTAAATACTACAGATCCGGAAACAAGCGAACCACTGCTATTAATATTTAATTTAGCATTCGGATTAATAGTCCCAATACCAATATTACTACCAGTTTCATACATTACACTGTTTCCAACAGTCGTAGTAGATGTAAATTTAGATATGTAATTTAATGAACCAGTTACCGTTCCACTACCACCTCCACCACCAGAAGCATTCAATGCAAATGATGCCGTTAAAGCATTTAATGCATATGAAGCAGTAACTACATTTGAAGCGGTTAAAGAAAACGATGATGTACCCAAAAATCCAACACCGTTACTTACACTAGATGTAAAACTACTACCACTAATATTACCACTTACTTGTAATTTAGCTATAGGATTGCTTATACCTATACCAACCCTGCTCCCAGTTACCACCAAAGCATTTGAATTGTATGTACCAACTACTAGCCTGTCATCACTAAATACCTCCAATATTGGTAATCCACTAATATCGTTAACACTCATCAATGATCCGCTAAGACTATCATCTACACTAAATAATGAACCCTGCGTTCCTTCTACACTAAATACAACTGAACCAGAAACTAAAGAACCACTACTGTTAATATTTAATTTAGCATTCGGATTGATAGTTCCAATACCAATATTACTGCCTGTTTCATAAATTACACTGTTTCCTATAGCACTTCCAGATGTAAATTTAGAAATATAATTTGTAGAACCACTAACAGTACCACTTCCTCCTCCACCACCAGAAGCATTCAATGCAAATGATGCGGTTAATGCATATGATGCACTTGTCGCACTATTCGCTGATGTAGCCGATGTAGCACTAGTAGCTGTACCAGCAGTAGTTGCGAAACTTGCACTCGTTGCAGTATTTGCACTGGTTGCAGATGTCGCTGTATTTGCGACATTTGAATAACTGCTACTAACACTATTTAAACTATAACTTGAACTAACACTGTTCAAATTATAACTGGATGTAATTGCGTATGACGAATAAGACGAACTAACAGAAACACTAGCGGTATTAGCAAAACTACTACTAATTGCATTTGTAGCTACATTTATATAGCTAGATGTTAACGCAACTAAAGCAATAGATGCAGTACCTAATAAACTGCCAGTAATATTTGGCGAACGAAGTGATCCTGTAAATTGATGTGTATCTGAATCTGTATCACCAAACTTAGTACTACCGTCAAAATTAGATGATGTAAAATAACTGACCGATGAACTTACTACATATTGTTGCGCAATCAAACTGCCAATTACTGTTATATTTCCTTGAACCGTTTGACTTCCACTAAAATTATTACTGCCAGTCGTTGCAAATACAGTTGATGCAGTATTATTTAATAAATTAGCATTTGTTGCGAAACTTGCACTTAGTGACGCAGTTATTCCTGCAACTTCAATTTGACCAGATGCGGTATTTAGTGTTACAATCGGACTTGAATTTGCAAATAATGTTGAACCAGATGTACTTAATACTGTTTGTCCAATGTAAATACTGCCGGTACTTACATATAAATCTTTCCATTTGTTGGTAGGTGAACCCAAACTATATGTTGATCCTGTAATTGGAATCAAATCTTGAGCAATCGGACTCAAATTACTAGCCGTTAAAGCAAAACTACTACTAATAGATACACTGCTAAAACTACTAGATATAGCATTATTAGCAAAACTACTAGATCCCAATAAAGATCCTGTAATTGATATAGCATTAACAGTTCCACCAGATAAATTGGTTGCGGTAGTACTATTTAGTGAATAACTTGCACTAACTGAATTATTAGAAAAACTTGCAGTTAGTGCATAGCTAGATGATGGCGATAATCCATAGAAGCTACCACTAAAACTTCCAGTAAAACTACCAGACTTAATTAAATCTGTAGATAATTTTCTCATTATACATCAGTTAAATCATCAATTGGATTGTATTGTATCATTGTCATTATACTGGAACTAACATATTGATAAATTTCTTCTTGTGAATGAAATGTATCTCCACTACCTGGATTGTATGGTTGTTGTATTGTCATAGACCCAGATGCGTCAAATACATTAAATCCTGTATTATTCGGATATCTTTTAAAGAATGGAATTAAATTTGTCATATTAATAAGTATATTTTTTCTTAAAGAATATTGGTTTTATAATTATATTATAAGTTGTTTCGTCGGATAATTTTACTGTCATTGTTTTTGCTGTTGTAAAGTTAACATATCCAATAATACTTTTTCCGTTTGTTGAAATATTAAATCCTGCCGGTAAATTATACGATTTAACGATTACTAATATTGAATCAATTTCTTGGTTGAATACTGCATTATAATCCATTTCGTATGTATATGTTTTGCTTACGGATGGTATAAATTCAGAAGTATTAATTGTAATTGTTGTTTCCGCTCCTAGTAAAATTGTTCTTTTAATTAATCCTGTGGTGTTTATAATTGTATTAGAAAAATAAGAATCGCCTGTATATACGGTATTATTAACCATACCATCAGTTCCTTTAATTAAATTTGATCCACTACTAATAGTGTTTATTACATTATTAACACTTCCAACATCAATAATATCTGTTGAACTTAAATATAAATCGGATGTATATACTGTTTTATCAACTATACCATCATTTCTTTTAATTAAGTTGGAACCAGTACTAATAGTGTTTATTAAATAATTATCTGTATTTTTACTAATATTAGTTACTAATATATCTTGTGACGCAGTTAAATCGTTTGTTCCTGATGGTAATATTAAATTTGACGCACTTATTGAACTACTAACAAATCGTATATTTAATATATTAGAATTACAATAATTTACACCAATCAAAACGCCTGCGGAAATTGGATAACTTGAAGATTGCACTACATATGTAGTTGATGTATATCTTGCTATTCCTGTAGTGATTCTAAATTTATCTAGATATCCTGAAAAATCATTGCTTGATGTATTTACCAATCTTCCAATAAATGATGATGTAAGTGACGATAATAAAGTGGATGGATAATTGTAAATTGAATTACTAACACTATTTTCAAGAACACCATTTAAATATAATCTAGTTATATTTCCGTCATAAGTTACGGCATAAGAATACCAGTTATTATCTACAATATTAGTGGATCCTGTTAATAAATAACTTGATGTATTATTTGTATAGTATTCCCATATAATTTTTGATGAACTAATTCCTGCGTTATAAACCAATCCAGACGAAGTGTTATAATTTATTGAACCTGCTCCTCTTGATAAAATTGTTTGATATTTGCTACTTGAATTAGTATAAAAATCATACTCAACAGTAAATGGAGATTCAAAAACAGACCCTGACCCCAAATTTAATAGTGATGAACCACTTATTCTTAAATAACTACCAGACCCATCAAAATAACCATATCCACCAACAATAGGATCAGTTGACGGATTATCATAGAAAGACATTGTTGCACTTCCAGTCAAAGTATGAATCGTATTTCCATTAACTGAAGTAACTGTACCTCCTGTTGCTTTTTGTGATCCATAATATCTGACTATGACAATACCAGATCCACCATTACCACCATAATTATTTGAATTATAATGACTTCCACCACCACCACCACCGCCAGTATTTGCTCCTGCATTACCACCAGGAGTATTTGTTTGTGAATTAATACTACCACCACCACCAGGTGAACCGTTATTTAAACCCGCACCGCCAGTTGTGGTTCCAACTGCACCACCACCACCACCACCAATACCACCATTACCACCGGGTGATACTGAATATGCAGAACCACCACCACCACCACCAAAATAATATGGACTCATTACAGAAAAAAGTAAACCGGGACCACCATTTGGTATATTTGGTCCTGAACTACCAGCTCCTCCTGCACCGCCGCCACCTCCCGGATACCAAGCATATAGTCCTGTACCACCGTCATATCCTTGTCCTGATGTTCCTAATCCTCTTATACCACCACCATAACCACCACCACCTTGTCCTCCACTTGGAAGAGTACCACCTCCGGACGCACCACCTCCGGACCCACCATCGCCAGCAGGACTAGTAGATCTATCATGACAACTAGCACCTCCACCACCGCCAACTGCTATTAAACTACCAAATACCGAATTATTACCATTAGTCCCTCTAGCTTGACCAGCCCCAGCAGCCGCTCCTGATCCACCATTACCTACGGTGACATTAATTACAGAACCAGATGTTATGGTGTATGAATTATTATAAATCACTCCTCCTGCACCACCGCCACCACCCATATCCGAACCACCGCCACCACCGCCAGCTACTACAAGAACTTGTATTGAATTTGTTATATAACTTGAAGTATTTACTGTTGGTCCAGTATTGATAATAAATGAACCGCTAGATAATAGTGAAAGATTTGTAAATGCTTGATTTGATAAACTATCAAAGTTAAGAACAACTTTTGTATTTTTATAATTTGGATCGTATACATTGTCAACCGGATAATTGCTTCCAGAACTATTTTGTACCAAGTAACGATAAGCGTCTTGATTGTTTAAATTTAATATTGTGTTTCTATATACTCCTGTTTTATCAGGCACAGGTCCAATTTCACCATTGTCATAGGGCAAATAATATTTTGAAACAAACCTAGATGCAGTTGGATATACAACTGGCGTAATATTTAAATTTAATATTTTATTTCTTTTTATATTATCTTTGTTGAATGCGGGTCCAAGTTCACCATTTTCATAAGTTAATAAATAACTTTTGCTTATTGGAATTGCAGCCGCATTAGATATTAATATTAAAGGTTCAGAACTAATTACAGAATTTATTACAGAATTTATTAATGGAAATAAACGAATTTCCTGTTCACCTATAAATGATCCGTTAATAGATGTATCTGCATAATAATTTGGAACTGGAGTAGCCATTCATCAGAAATTAGAACTTGCAACTATTCTTGTAAATCCACCATTTGTTATAGTTATTGGTACATTTACAATTGAACTAGTTGTAGTTGTTACATCAATATAACTCAAACCATTTGATGTAAATGTAGCAGATGTTCCTTCAATTGTTAATCTTGTTGGAACTGCAACACGACTTCCCAAATAATTTCTTGCTTCAACATTAACATTTGATGATATATTCGTACCAGTATAAGAATATGATGCGGTTGGACTTGTAATATTAATTCTTACTGGACTGTCCAATGCAAATGAGAATAAATCATTTGCATAAGTTGTAGCCCACAATCTACCATATGTATCTACACCATAATGTCTAAATTCACCAGGAATTGTTTGTGCTAATGTTAATGATAAACTTGCAGTGTCAAATGTATATATTGCCATATTATTAGTAGTAACTACTAAAAATCTATTAGTATTACTATCCATAGCAATTACTGCTCTTATTTCACCACCCAAATCAGTATAAATTGGTCTTGAAGATCTATATGTTAAATTCGCACTTGCAGTAGGATGGGTTGTAAAAACATGAGCATTATAATAATTTTTATTACCGTCTTCATTGCCATAAGGAGTAATATTAAATGCAATCAAATACATCGCAGAACCACTAACAGGTTGATTTAAAAATAACTTTGTTCTTCTTGAAAAATATCTTTGTGTACTTGTAGTCCAACTATTTGGCCACAAATCATCTGGCGTCCTACTTCCGCTTAAACTATAATCTACAGTACAATTTGTATTATAAGCAACAACACTTGGCCCAGAAGATCCAGATGCTTGACTGCCATTTACATCAAATACTATTCTTTGTATTTGGTGTTTTGGATTTGATGATCCTGATGGAACACCATTTGGAACTACTTGTGTGTGATAAAAAACATAACTTCCAGTTGAATCAATTTGTATTGCTTCTGATGGTATTGGTGTATGTGAACCTGAATGATTTAAACTTTGAACTGTTGTAACTGTGTTTGTAGATTTAGTATACATCATTAAATCTGTAGAATTTTGATCGTCTTTTGATCGAAATACAAATATTCTAGTACTACTTCTTCCTATATAAGCATGATATCCGTGACAATTGTATGATATTGGACTACTATCGTTTGTTGGACTTAAAGTATTTTTAGTAAAATATGTAAATTGTTTGTTTGTTCGTCTATAACTGTCCTTTTCGTACCCGTTGCCACACTGACATGGATGACGCTCAGAATAACCCCTTTCCTGATGTCCACCGGACATTAAATAAACATTACTACTATCTTCGTCTAAAATAAAATTTTCATGAAGATGTCCAACAGTCCAATCACATGTACTTAAACCAGTAGATGCATTTGGTCTATTTACAAGTCCATATGTTAAATTTTGATTGGTTGGATTAAATTTCCACATTCTATAACCACCATATTCCATGACATAATAATTGAATCCGTCATTCCAATAATAACCATTAACATCTTTCATTCCTCTATTAAAATCTTCTAAATTAAAAGCAAAATAATCAGCAGCTCTATTTGTATGATTACCATTATCATACGCCGATCCTAAAGTACCACTAAATTTTGTATAAATTGTACCGTTTGTATTGGTATTACTGTGAACATAATGAAATTGTTTGCTGAATATAGGACTTAATGTAGATGCGTCATGTTCTTGTCCTTGCATCCAAATACTGCTCGGCGTTTCAATGATTGCCGGCATGTTAATATTTTGATTTTGACGGTTAATTAAACTCATATGATTATAAATATAGTGATTTAATATAAATTGTTATTATATTTTAAACAACACTGGCGGTGATTTGAAATGTAAAATAACCACTTCCTGATAATTTTAACGGAACAAAATCGGTAAGATTCAATATCAAGTTTTGAGAAGGTAATATTGTTTCGGTTTGAAATAGTACGGATGTGGAAGCATTATATATATTTAATGTAGCATTTGACGCTGTTGATAGGTTGTTGACATAAATATCTCCGTTTAACAATGATTTACCTTGTAATAAATCATTTCTTACATTAAGAATCCCTGTTTCGGTTGAACTGCTAATACTTGCGGAAAAATATGCAAATTGTAAAATTGATATAGGACTTCCGTTTATATATAAAGTATTACCACTTGCACTTATAACAGTGTTATTTAATGTAATTGTTTGACTAACATTTAAACTGCCTGTTATTACCGCACTTCCACTAAATGGAAATCCCGCACCAGAACCACCGCCACCACCACTTCCTGATGTAGTTAATGCATATGAAGCAGTAATTGCATATATTGAATTATTTGAATTATTTGAATTATTTGCGTATGATGCGGAATTTGAATTAAATGAATAAGACGATGTTAACGCATAACTTGAAGACAATGTGTAACTTGAAGATAATGCGTTATTCGCATTTGATGTGGTAAATGCATAACTTGAAGACAATGCGGTAAATGTATAACTTGAAGTTAACGAATAACTTGAAGATACTGTATTATTAGCATTTGATGCGGTTAATGCATAACTTGAAGTTCCTAATAATGAACCGGTAAAAGATCCACTAATATAATTTGTTACTAACAGACTACCTGTTATTACTGCACTTCCACTAAATGGAAATCCTGCGCCAGAACCACCTCCACTACCACCACTTCCAGTAATTAATGTAAATGTTTGTGGGCTTAAATATCTAACTTCTACATCTGTATTAATTGGCGGTGGTACAGTAAAGTTTAAAATTGAACCTGTAATACTATAATCTGTAGTTGGCTTTTGTATCAAACCATCCAATGAAACCAAAACATCATAATTATGAAGTACTGTTTGCCCGTTTGTAAGAGTAAATTGACTAGACGAATTATTACCTGTAAAATACTCAACGCCCATTGAACTGGTAATAAATGTAACACTTAATACAGAACTTGCTCGTCTTACATCAATTTTACTTCCAGAAGATGGTGTTCCACTAAAAGTTAAAATTGATGACGATAATGTATAATTGACATTTGGTATTTGAGATACACCATTAATAAATACAATAATATCGTCAGCAACCTCTGTTACACTTCCAGATACATTGTATGCAGTTTGAACTCCGTTTGATGTAAACACCGTACTGTCTATATTTACACTTGATGATACAACACTGCTGGTTAATACTAAATAACCAGAACCTCCCGATCCACCACCTCCACCTCCACCACCGACATTACTTGAAGAAAAGAAATTTCCAACTGTAATTTGTTTGCTAGAACCTGATATAAAATCGCCAGTATCACTTACATCAACGATATATAGAATATCACTTAATGAAGCGGTAACTAATGTATTTAAGTCGGTAATTCTCATTCTTTAATAAATATTAACTTATATTATATATCTATCGCAAAACCGTATTGATCTGTAAATACATCCGTACCATTCTGTAAAGAAGCAGTTACCCAAATATCACCGGATGCGAATATATCATTGTTTGAAGCATTTAACGGTACAGGTAAGTACCAATAACTACTTGTGTTATAACTATAATACGGCCAATTTTTAACCAAAAAGCTAGCTCTATAAGGTAAATTATAATCTAAATTGTCTTTATAAGTAGTTGTAGAGCCTTTTCCAATTACAATTAATTCTATATCATCTTGATAATTTATCCTACTTGATGTCAATTGACTACCAGACATGTAGAATACTTCATTTATTTGTCGCACATAGTGTCTTAATGATGAACTGTTGAATGTAAGATTTGAAGAACTATCATATGGAACAAATGAAATCTTTGACGCAGTTGCTTGATCCGTTGTAAAAGAATATAATTCTGTTCCCGTCAAACTTTGAGATACTAAAGATTTTTCCGGCGCATATATACTATCAACCGACAACCCTATTGTTTCATTTATAGTTTCATTTGATGTATTATATGTCAATTCACTTAAGTTTGAACTGTTATTAGTGGATTGTTTAAATGTTGTATAATCAACTTGTGGTTTTAAACTAAAACTAATAATTTCTGGCGAATATACATAATTTAAAGATGTAGATATTATACTATCAATTGATTCTGGTGTATAAACATTATTTAATGATGATGATAATCTGAAATTAATTGCATCTATTGGTTCGGACAAATATGTTAAGGAAAAATTGATATCATAATCTATGATTTCGGGACTGTAATTGTAAATTAAAGATGTGTTTACATTAAATTCAATAGATTCTTTGGATAAATTGTAACTTAAATTGTTTAAATTAGTTGTGAAATTCGCCGATTCTTTTGACTGTTCATACAGTAAATTGTTTAAATTAAAGTTAAAATTAGATGATTCTTTTGACAAATCGTAACTTAGATTATTTAAATTATTTGTGTTTGTCGTGGATTCTTTAGATAAATTGTAGCTTAAATCGTTTAAATTATTTGAATTGGTAACCGATTCTTTAGACAATTCATAACTTAAATTGTTTAAATTTGAATTGATATATACAGGAAACGAATTTTGTATATAAGACAATTCATCAATTTGATTTCTAAAAGTTGCAGGAAATGAATCATATTTTATCAAAATGTCATTTAATTTATTTGAAAAATTAAACTTATCTGATAATGTTAAATCGTGTAATATTTGACTTGCATTATTTGAATATTGAATTTTATCTGTTAATGTTAATTCATGTAAAATATTATTTACATTTATATTAAATTCATTTTTATCTACTTTAACAAACAAATTTAATATTTCATTCAAATTTAATTCAAATGGGGAAACATCTAATAACAAACCAATATTACTTTTCAATATTTCATTCAACGGTAAATTATTTAATCCAGAATCTACAGTTAAAGATAAACTTTTATTTATTTCATTTAATGTTATTACATTTTGATTCGTATCAAAATATGGCAAAACAAATGTTAAATCGTTGAATTTATTATAAAATAAACCTGCATCAACAACTATTGGTTTATAATCTATATTATCAATTGTTAAATTATAAGATACAATATCAACTGGAGTAACATAATAATCTAAATTTGATACCGTCAAATTAATTGAAGAATTATCTATTTGTATTAAATTATAATTTACACCCGATAAATTAATTTCAAAATTTCCAATATCAACTTGATAAAATTTTGAATCTATATTTGATAATTTATTGTCCGTTGTAAATTTATCAATTAGTGTTTGATAATGTGATGTATTATTGAGATCAGTATTTAAATTAAATGTATCTGTCAAAACAAAATAATTATTGGTTGTTTTAACGGAACTATATTCAGTACTAAAATCAGGCAAACTTAATGTATAAGTTATATTATTTAATGTATTTCTATCAAATCCACTATCAATCAAAACTAAAAACAATGTTGTATTATTTAAAGCAATACCATTATTAGAACTATCAATTGTACTTTTATAATAGTCTAATGATTGTAAATTACTAATATTATCCGAAGTATCAAGTTTATATAAAAGATAATCGGTATTTAGTAAATTTTCTTGATTTGTTGATGTATCCGGAACAAATGTTAAATAATCTATTGTTTTTAAATTACTAATATTATCCGAAGTGTCAAGTTTATATAAAAGATAATCAGTATTTAATAAATTTTCTTGATTTGATGATTTATCCGGAATAAAAATTAAATAATCAACTGTATTTAACGATATATTTGTTATTGATTTATCTATTTGTGGGATAAAATGATCTAATAAATTAACAGTTGTATTATTAGATGATCTATCTGTAACATAATTTAAATAATCAATTGTATTTAATGAATTATAATTTAGTATTTTATCAATTGTCTGTGAATTGTAATCAATCGTATTTACAGATATGTTAGTATCTGTTTTATCAATTATTTGTAAATTATAATCAACGGTATTTAAATTGGAAATAATATTAGATAAATCTAATGTAGCATTAATACTATTTACACCAATCAACGATTCGTTAATATTTGATGAATCTAAATTAACAATATCAAGTTTTAAATTATTTAGATTTAAATTATTATTGTTTTGATCCAATAAAACTGTACTTATTTCAACTGTACTTAATCCTTCTGTATTTGATATAGTGTCAATTTTTATAAATTCATTGTTTATAATTTTTGACGATAATAAATTTGATGTAGTATCTAAATTTAAATTGTTGTAATCAAATTGAGAAGAATTTAAAAAATTTGATGTAGTATCTAAATTTAGATTATTGTAATTAAATTCATTTGAACTTAATAAATTTTCAACTACTTCTTTAGAAGTTAATTCGTGACTTATATTTTTTAATCCAAACGATTCTCCTACATTTGAATATGGTGTTGATTCATGACTTATATTTTTTAATCCAAACGACTCCCCTACATTTGAATAAGGCGTTAATTCGTGACCTATATTTTTTAAAACTAAATTTGTATTGACAACTTCGGGTAACTTAAATTCAGTAATATTAGATGTACCAAACTGAAAATTGCTTTTTTCTTTAAAATAATCCGGTAAAATTCCAACTTCATTTAATTTTAATGATGCGCTTACACTGGATGTAAAAGTTTCAGCAACAATTAATTCTCTTCCTCTTTTATAATACGAAAGAGGAATAGACTTAAACCTTCTATAAAATATATTATGGAATAATCTCACACATTATAAATAGGAAGTTTATAGTTTGTTCCATTTATTTTTATAATGATGTAACCCGCAGAACCCCCAGCACTACCAACGGGAGTTTGATCAAAATTCAAACTCCCTGATAATTCCAAAAAATTACCATTAATCTTAGCAAATGATACACGCAGTGTATCTGCGTTATCAGAGTTAGCAATTGAACCTGAATTAACTAATTGATATGACATAACTGTTCAACTAAATTAAGCTCTATTCCAACTATATCTAAATACAACCTT
>Ga0209500_10001376_pt1 | contig 18329 bp, 8 predicted proteins | sample S_140212_EF_Meta_FD_187323 | JGI IMG/M metagenome (GOLD analysis project Ga0209500, IMG submission 187323) | Freshwater microbial communities from Lake Simoncouche, Canada to study carbon cycling - S_140212_EF_MetaG (SPAdes) (version 2) | ecosystem: Environmental > Aquatic > Freshwater > Lake ... | reverse complement strand
TAGCAAACGCAAGGCTGTTGTATATAGTCTTGTACTTTAAGGAATCAAAATGGCAATCACCAATACACGATTAACAACAACCACACCAACCACAGTGTTTACAGCAGTTGGTCAACAAGCAATCACCACAATATATTTGTGCAACACAACAGGAACAGATGTTTCTGTCAATGTTTTTGCAATTAACAGTGATGACAGCGTGGGCGCTGCTTTTGAAAATATGATTTACAATCAAATTTTGCTCACTGCTGGCAGCGGCAATATTGGCGATACCTATGTTATATCAACAGAAAGACTTATACTAGACAGCGGCGATCTTATTGATGTTGAAGCAAACATTGCAGATTGTGTTACTGTAACGGTGAGTTCAATCGCAATCTAACATGGGAAACTGGGTAAAAAATCGCCGACTAGAATCTGGCAGCACGTCAGTTGTTATGCCAGTTGGCAATTCAGCCACCCGCCCTGACGCACCTGTGTTTGGTCAATTTAGATTTAACACTGATGTGGGATTGATCGAATTCTACAACGGAGCTGTATGGTCAACTTTATCAGCCGGTGGATCTATTGCATACATAGTTGATGATTTTGTGGGCAACGGCGTTACCACAGTGTTCACCATGTCCATACAGGAAGCCACAGCACAACAGATCATTGTGTTTGTTGGCAGTGTGTATCAGATACCAGTTACAAATTACACAGTAAATGGTGGGTTTGATATTACATTTACCAGCGCACCACCATTGGGTCTTCCAGTCAACGTTATTCACAGCTCAACTTGAATATTTTTATCAACTAAATACCCTATAAGGGAAAAAATCAATGGCTATTAGCAAAATTGCAGGGCAGATGTTAAAGAACACTCTCGAACGAGATGGTTCTAATCTGGCAATTTCTGACACAGTAGCTGACACTCCGGTCGTCTTTGTTGACGTTGTAAATTCCAGAGTTGGTGTTAACAACGCAACTCCTGTTCAAGCACTTGATATTGTTGGCAATGCTATAGCCAATAATCTTTTTTCGTCTAGTACTGTAAGCGCAGTTGGCAACATCACAGGTGGTAATGTCAATACCTCAGGTGTGATGAGTGCCGCTGGCAATATCGCTGGCAACTTCTTCATTGGCAACGGCAGCCAACTGACAGGAATTGACGCCACCAGCATACAAAATGGCAATAGCAACGTAAAAGTCTATGCCAATGCAAATGTGGCCACCAGTGTTGGTGGCAACGCCAATGTGTTTGTGGTCACAGGTACCGGTGCAAATGTCACAGGCACAGTGAGTGCCACAGGTAACATCACTGGCAACTTCTTCATTGGCAACGGCAGCCAACTAACTGGCATCGATGCCACATCAATCCAAAACGGCAATAGCAATGTAAAAGTCTATGCCAATGCAAATGTGGCTACAAGTGTAGCAGGCACTGCTAACGTATTCTTAGTCACCGGAACAGGTGCAAATGTTGCTGGTACCCTCAACGCCACTGGTAATCTTATTGCCAATGGAGTAACACTATCCGGCAATGCTATATCGGCTAATTCTGGTAAGCTGGCCTTGGGGTCAAATGCCAACATCACAATTTCTGGCGGTACAGCAAATTATGTACTATCCACTGATGGGTCTGGCAACCTAAGCTGGTCGTCAGCTGGAGATATCGGCGTTATTGGTAATGCTATTCCAATGGGAACCAACACACTTGGTAACCTTGTTAGTAATGCTGTTACTTTGACCACCACTACCACAGTGACTGATGGCATAACACAGCTAAACACAGTGTTGGGAAAATTAGTGCCGCCATCTCCTGCTAATTTTCCAGGCGGACAAACACTTTCAATATCTGGCTTGGCCACATATCGTATGGCCAATATCACACAAGTGGACAACACACCCGCTGCCAACAAAGCAGTGGCCGCTGGCGCTACTGTTACCACGGTGCTACGTGTTGCCACCTATGCTACCAACACTATCAGCACTGTTGGCCCAGGCGATTCCGGCACCATCACTGCTGTTCGCAATGGTGTTGCTGTGGGTAATGTGACCTTGAACACTGGTGCAAGCCCAACGGCCAATGGCACATATGGCGGCAATCTTGTGATCACCAACAACTTTGACTATCGCAACGCCAATGCAAACATTGCCGCTGGATTCTGGTATGTATTTTCATCAGCTGTTTCTGGAACCGCAGCACCTGCCGGATGGAACGAACTTTACATAGCCGATTCTGCCACAGGCAACACCAACACACCGATCTGGTACTATGACAATTCAAGTCCAGCCACTCCCAGTTTCAGTGGCAGCACAATGACTCCGCCTGGGGCACCAACTCTGTTATACAGCAGTACCATTCCGCACTATACCAATGCCACACAATTTGCCATTAGTGCCAATGTGGCCAATGTCAGTGGCAACACATATCCAACATCAAACACCTTGGCTTCAGGATCAGCAGCCGGCAGTTTTGCGGCACCTGCGTCAGTTAACTACAGCGCCAGTAACATTGGCAGTAACGTTCTTGGGTCGTTTGCAAGTGCATCATTCTCAACCACTGCGAACATAACCACAGGATTTGGTGGCAGTTCAACAGGTCCCAGCATGAGTGTCAACAACAGTTACTCAACTGGCACGCTGACATTGACCTCAGCTCTGGGAAATATTGCATTGTACAAGTCCGGCTCTGCCACTGCCATTGACGAAGGCAACGTTGTTGTAACCAGTGTTGGCACAGGTTCAGGCAATGCTGTTCGTATCATCAATCCTGGCTCTGGAAACACGCCTGTGTTCACCGGCAGTGAAGCAAACTTCAACAGTCAAAGCTCAACACTACAAACCTACGATGCCACAGTGGTGGGATCAGGATCACAAGGTGTACTCAAACACGATCAAACCAACTACTCAACTGGTTACTTGCCTGCCGGTCCTAACCTAAGTGCTGGACGTTCAGGAACACAGTATTTTACAATCAAATTTGTACGAACCAACGTGTCAAAGTTTGACATTACCTATGCTGGCAATGTGGCCGGTATGTGGGTAGCACTGCCGGGATCAGTGATTGACGCCAGTAGCAGTGCCAATGGATGGATCAGTATGACCACTGCATATGGTGGCGCTGGCTATCCTGGAGTTAACAGCCCGGGCAACGGCTCAGACGGTTGCGCACTGGGCGGTGTAGTTGTGCCTAATGTAACCACAGCCAGCACAAACAAAACGTGTACTTTTGGAACTGTTTCAAGTTCCAGTACTGCAACAAACGAAATCTATGTGAGAATTGCTCTCACGTCAGGTCAGACAGTTACTGGCCTATCACTAAACACAGCGAGTAACTAATGGCAGTCTCGATCGCACAATACGTTGACTTACTGTTTAAGAAACTGCAAGGTGTTGCAAAAACTGCCAATGCCGCAACCAAAAGTGCGTCAAACGAAAGTATAGCATCACCAGCGTTCATACGTGGTGACATTGTATGGATGCAGTCTGACCAAATTACATCCTCTGCCAGCGCAATTACCGGCATCGCTAATGCTCGTATAAATGCAAATTCTGTACAATGCGCCCCAGATACCACTGTGCCGCCCATTGGCGGCATACGCCCCACATGGCTGAGCAATGTTGAATACTGGATTCCTCAAGAATTTGGAGCCACTTGGCTGCCAAAGGTATATGTGGGACCCAGTGCCGCAGCCAATATTCAAGCCACCGGCACACAGATATTCTCCACTGGTATTGGCGGTGTAGGCGAATATTTCTTTGATACACAAGCCGGCGTACTTAACTTTATCGGCGAAACAATCCCCACTGTGTTGACCGCAGGAAATGTAGTGTATATCTCAGGTTACGAATATGTTGGTGCTCTTGGAGTTACCAATAATCCTGGCAATGTGACAATTGGCAACCTAACTGTGGCCAATACCACTGTGTCAACCAACTTGGCCAATGGTAATATTACGCTAACAGCAACCGGTAATGGGCTTGTGACCATATCTGGCACTGGTGGCATAACAATACCATTTGGCAACACAGTACAACGTCCAGATCCAGCAGTGGAAGGCACACTGCGATACAACAACGCCTTAAATCAGACTGAAATATACACTGGATCTGACTGGGAAAGTGTTGGCGGCGCCACAGCGACTATTACCAATCAAACCATTACACCAGATGGATCAAGTACAACATATACTCTTGATCAAACTGCCACTGCTGCCGGAATTTTAGTCACAATCAACGGTATCTCGCAGACTCCCAACGTTGATTATACTGTGGCAGGCGATCAGATCACATTCACGGATGTTCCACTAACCACTGACATTGTACAAGTTCGTTTTATTGCAAGTGTCAGCACAGTGACATCCATAACAAACTCTGCAGGCACAGCCACACTGAACACCACTGCCACGGGCAATATTGATTTTGAAATAAACAGTGTAACTGTGGCACAAGTAACCAGCACTAGTATACTGAATATCAGTGCTGGTCATAGTCTTCAACTGCCTGCATACACAGTGACTCAGGCCAATGCATTGGGCAATGTGGCAACAGGACAGGTGATCTATGTTTCCAATGGTGCTGCCGGATCGCCTTGTTTGGCAGTGTACACAGGTGGTGCCTGGAAACAAGTGGCCATTGGTAGTAACATTACAACTTGATCTGCACTGAAATAGCACATATTGTTAATGATTTTTACCGCATTGGTAAATAATCACACATCTAATAAACTTCCCAACTTGTAAATTTATTTCACACTGAAAAGCAAACTACCCAGTGTGCTTTGTCACGACTTTGGTAAATAACATATAGATTTAGATTGCTGACATGGTTGTCGGCGGTTTTTGAAGTAAAAACGGAGAATTACAAATGGCTGTAACCAGAATTAAGAATAATCAAATTACCGACGCAACCATTGTTGCCAGTTCGAAATTACAGGATTATTCGATCAGTGCAGGAAAAATTGCAAACAATTTGACATATGGATCAAATCTTACTGTGGCAGGAAACTTGACTGTTCAAGGCAATACCACCACACTTGATACCAACATTACCACCATTGAAGATCCAGTTATTTTACTAGCTTCAACACAGACTGGTGCTCCAGCAGTGGACATTGGTTTCATTGGTCAGCGTGGCACAGGCAACAACATTGCTTTTGTCTGGGACGAAAGCGCACAGTCCTTTATAACAGCATTTACCAGCACCCCTGAGACATCAACTACAATTGTAGTGTCAGCATATGCCAATCTTACCACATTAAATGCCAATGTAACTGCTGGGTTAACTGTTGCTGGCCAAAGTAACATTGCCAACTTGACAGTGGCAGCCAACTCTGTTGTGAGTTTTGGTAATGTTGTAATCAGCAACGTTGCCAATCCTGTTGCCAACAGTGATGCAGCCACCAAAGCGTATGTTTTAGACCAGTTGGGCAACTCGTCGTTCAGCATCTCAGACGGCACCACTACAGAAGCAGTCAACGGTGGTGACACAATCGATTTTGACGGAACAACCAATCAAATCACTGTTGCTGTGGCATCAGTTACTGGCAACACCAGTAGTGTCACAGTGGCACTGGCCAACAATGTTTCAGTTGTTGCCAACGTCACAGTGGGCAACATCTTAACAGTGTCAGGAACAGTCAACGGTAACTTGATTCCAACCACAACTGCAACTTATAACCTGGGTGCTGCTGGCTCACTGTGGAAAGATTTATATTTGGCTGGCAACAGTATCTACATTGGTAATCAAAGTATTACATCAAATGCTGAAGCCATTACATTGTCAAACACAGTGACCGCTGGCAATGTTACCGCAAGTGGTACTGTAAGTGCCACAGGAACAGGTACATTTGGCAATGTCGCAACAGGCGGCACAGTGAGTGCTACTGCCACAGTAACCGGCGGCAACTTGGCCACTGGTGGTACCGTCAGTTCCACAGGTACTGCCACACTGGGCAATGTAGCCACAGGTGGAACAATCAGTTCCACTGGCACTGCCACACTGGGTAATGTTGCAACAAGTGGTACAGTAAGTGCAACTGGCCTTGGAACATTTGGAAACGTAAGTGCAGTTGGTGCAGTTACTGGTGCAAGTGCATCAGTAAGTGGAAATATAACCGGTGGCAATTTGGCCACAGGTGGAACAATCAGTTCAACTGGCGTGGCCACTCTGGGTAATGTCAACACAGGTGGTACTATAAGTGCCACTGGCAACATTACTGGTGGTAACGTATTAACTGGCGGCATTTCAAGCTCAACAGGAAATGTACTTGGTGGCAACATCTTAACAGGTGGATTGATCAGTGCCACTGGCAATGGCGTATTCGGTAACATCAGTACTGCAGGTACTTTTGAAGCTGCCAGTTTAAGTGCCACTGGCAACATCACAGGTGGTAATATTATCACAACTGGTATTGCTAACTTGACCACTATCCAAGGTGCAACTGCCAGCTTAACAGGAACAGCCACTGCTGGTAATTTAGCAACAGGTGGTACCGTAAGTGCTACAGGAACCGCCACATTGGGCAATGTAGCCACAGGTGGAACAATCAGTTCCACAGGAACTGCCACACTGGGTAATGTTGCTACAGGCGGTACTGTAAGTGCCACTGGCAACTTAACTGCTGGCAACATCAGTACAGCAGGTACATTTGAAGCGGCAAGTCTAAGTGCCACAGGCAACATCACCGGTGGTAATATTACCACAGTAGGTATTGCTAACTTGACAACAATTCAAGGTGCAACTGCCAGTTTAACAGGAACTGCTACTGCTGGAAACTTGGCCACAGGTGGCACTGTAAGTGCTACTGGCACAGTCACAGGTGGCAATGTCTTAACAGGTGGATTAGTTAGTGCAACTGGAAATGGTACATTTGGTAACATTAGTACAGCAGGTACTTTTGAGGCTGCAAGTCTAAGTGCCAGTGGCAACGTCACTGGTGGTAACATCTTAACAGGTGGATTGATCAGCGCAACTGCCACAATAACCGGCGGCAATTTGGCCACAGGTGGAACTATCAGTTCCACCGGCACTGCTACATTGGGTAACATTGCAACAAGTGGTACAGTAAGTTCAACAGGTACTGCTACATTAGGCAACGTGGCCACAGGTGGTACAATCAGTTCCACAGGCACTGCCACACTGGGCAATATCAACACAGGTGGCAATATAAGTGCAACTGGTAACATCACCAGTTCTGGTCTGGGTACATTTGGTAATGTCAATGTAAATGGATTTGTTTCTGCTACCGGTAATGTCACCGGTGAGTATGTGATTGCCAACGTTGGATTCCAATCTCCTTCTGTGATTATTACTTCTACTTCTGCCAACAGTGGCATTAGTTTGGTACCAAATGGTACAGGCAATATTAATGTTAATACAAGTCATATTAATAACTTACAAGATCCAGAACAAGCACAAGATGCCGCAACCAAGAGTTATGTTGATGCGGTGGTTCAAGGTCTTGATCCAAAAGCATCGGTACACGCAGCCACATATGTTTCACTGCCTGCTTATGTCTATAACAACGGCACCAGTGGTGTAGGAGCAACCATAACTGGTAATGTTGCTGGCAACTTGACCGTGGATGGTGATGTAGTTTTATCTGGTCAACGAATTTTGGTCAAGAATGAAACAGGTGCGTTTGTTAACAATTCAACACCATCGGCTGCATTCAACGGTATCTATGTATGTACCACACAAGGTGCTCCTGGTACAGCATACGTATTGACACGTTCCACAGACTTTGACCTTGCAGCCGAAATGTACGGTGCGTTTACATTTGTTGAAACTGGTAATATCCAGGCTGACACAGGTTGGATATGTACAAACAACGCTGCCAATCCAATCACAGTTGGTACAACATCGATTAACTGGACACAGTTCTCTGGAGCAGGACAGTACACAGCTGGCAATGCACTGTCATTGAATGGCACACAGTTCAACGTCAACACTGATGGTTCTGCCAATGCCACAATTGGCATCAACGGCAGTAACCAGTTGATCATTCCAGCCAGTGCTACTCTAACAACACCAAATATTGGTGCGGCAACTGGCACAAGTTTAACTGCCACAGGCAACGTAGATGCTGGCAATGTACTGACAGGCGGACTTGTAAGTGCAACCGGCACAGGTACATTTGGTAATGTCAACACAGGTGGTGCTGTAAGTGCAGGTGGCAACGTAACTGGTGTAACATTCGTTGGTAATGTTGCGGCCACTACTGTAAGTGCTTCTGGCACAGTAACTGGTGGCAACTTGGCCACAGGTGGAACTGTCAGCTCAACAGGAACAGGCACATTTGGCAACGTAGCCACAGGTGGTACTGTGAGTTCAACTGGAACTGCCACACTGGGTAATGTCGCAACTGGTGGCACTGTGAGTTCAACTGGCAACATCACAGGTGGCAATGTCTTAACAGGCGGATTGGTGTCAGCAACTGGCAATGGTGTATTTGGTAACATCAGTACAGCAGGTACATTTGAAGCTGCCAGTTTAAGTGTCACAGGCAACATCACAGGTGGCAACATCACCACTGTCGGTATTGCTAATTTAACAACAATTCAAGGTGCAACGGTTAGCTTGACTGGTACAGCCACTGCAGGTAACTTGGCAACTGGTGGCACTGTGAGTGCAGGTGGTAATATTACCGGTGCTAATGTATTAACAGGTGGGTTGATTAGTTCAACTGGAACAGCCACAGTTGGCAACTTATCAACAGGCGGTACAGTAAGTGCTGTTGGCAACATCACAGGTGGTAACATCAGCACTGCCGGTACTTTCCAAGCTGCCAGCCTAAGTGCCACTGGCAACATCACAGGTGGCAACATCACCACACTTGGCATTGCCAACTTGGCAACTATTCAAAGTACAGCAATCAGTGTCACTGGCACTGCCACTGTAGGCAACTTGGCAACTGGTGGTTATGTAAGTGCTGTGGGCAACATTGACAGCGGCAATATCAGAACCACTGGCACTGTCAGTGCAACCGGCAATGTGGCCGGCGGTAATATCCTAACAGGCGGATTAGTAAGTGCTACTGGCAACTTAACTGCCGGCAACATCACATCCAATGGTAATTTTGACACAGTAAGCATCAGTGCTACTGGCAATATCAAAGGTGGCAATTTACAAACAGGCGGAACTGTAAGTTCCACAGGAACTGCCACATTGGGCAATGTCAACACAGGTGGATTGATCAGTGCAACTGGCAACATCACAGGTGGTAATATCTTAACCAGTGGTGCAGGCGGTGACATTTCTGGCACTGGCAACATCACAGGTGGTAACTTAATCACTGGTGGAATAATCAGCAGTACAGGCACTGCTACATTAGGTAATGTCAACACAGGTGGTACAATAAGTTCTGTTGGTAACATCACTGCAGGCGCTGGTAATTTCTTCATTGGTAACGGTTCACAATTGACTGGTGTGTCAGCCAGCAGTGCTATTGCATTGATCAATGGCAATACCAATATCACAACTGCCACAAACGGCAACGCTAATGTCACAATTGGTGGCACAAGCAATGTAGTGGTGTTTACCACAGGTGGCATAGACGTAACCGGAACTGTGAGTGCAAACGGTACAGTAACAGGTGGCAACTTGGCCACAGGTGGTACAGTGAGTGCTACGGGTAATGCCACAGCAGGCAATGTCTTAACAGGCGGTGTAGTAAGTGCAGGCGGCAATGTAACTGGTGTAACATTCATTGGTAACGTTACAGCTACCACTGTCAGTGCAACTGGCAACGTAACCGGTGCAACATTTGTTGGTAACGTTGCGGCCACTACTGTGAGTGCTACTGCTAATGTAACAGGCGGCAATGTACTAACAGGTGGATTGATCAGCGCAACTGGCAATGTCAATGCAGGCAATGTAATTGCAACATCAGGCAAGTTTGGCAACATTGTAATCTCAGGTGATGACATCACTGATGTGGGCGGCGGTATTGTTAATATCAACGCTGCACTGGCCGATGTAAACTTTGCTGTGAACGGCGACACTGTTGCTAACTTGTTGTTTGTGGATGCAGGAACAGACACCATCAGCATTGGCAGCAATGTGCAGACCACTGGGGCCATACTGGCAGTTAATGCTACAAACTCCATACTGTTCCCGGTTGGTAACACAGCACAGCGTCCAACAGGTACAGTTGGTATGTTGCGTTACAACACATCAGTTGACAGCTTAGAACAGTACAGTTCAACAGGCTGGAACACAGTTGGTACCCCAGCATTCACAGTGATTACTGACAACCAGTTCAACGGTGACGGATCAACTGTAGCATTCACCCTGACACAGTCCGCAACCACTGCTGGCACTATTGTTGCAATTAACGGTGTTCAACAGATTCCAACCACAGCGTACTCAATCAGCGGCACTACATTGACATTCACTGAAGCACCTGCTGCAGGCGACGTGATTGATGTGCGTATTTTTATAGTTACAACCAGTGTTACCAGCCTCTCAAATGCTTCCGGCAACGCAGTTGTAGCACCAAGTGAAACGGCTGCACAGGTTAACGTTACAGGTGACCTCAGTGTTAGTGGAACAATTTTAGGTGGAAACATCAACAGTACAGCTATCACTAGTGGCACGTCAAATATGGCAATTGTCTCCAGTGGAGGCAACATCCGCGGTAATGTAGCCGGCACAACAGTGATGACCATTAGCCCTGGACTGGTAGATATCCAAGGTAACTTGACTGTGAGTGGCAACGCAACTCTACAAGGCAACATTCTAGGCGATCGCGTACAAAACGGCACAACCAGTTTTGATATTCAAACAGCCAGTGGCAATGCCAACATCACAATTGGTGGCACCAGCAACGTGGCAGTGTTTACCACAACTGGTGTGAATGTAACTGGCACTGTGAGTGCAAACGGCACTGTAACAGGTGGCAATGTTGCAACTGGCGGAACTGTAAGTGCAACTGGTAACGTTACAGGTGGTAATGTGCTAACAGGTGGCTTGATATCGGCAACAAGTACCATAACTTCTGCTGCCACAATAACCGGTGGCAACTTGGCCACAGGTGGTACAACAAGTGCAACGGGCACAATCACTGGTGGCAATGTTGCAACTGGCGGAACTGTAAGTGCAACAGGAACTGCCACAGCAGGTAACCTAGCCACAGGTGGCACAATCAGTTCAACTGGTACTGTAACAGGTGGCAACATTGCAACAGGTGGCACAATCAGTTCAACTGGCAATGCTACAGTTGGCAACATCAGTGCTACTAATCATACAGGTACTACTGTAAGTGTAACTGGCGCAATAATAGCCGGCGGCGATCTAAGCCTAACAGGTAACATTGTTGACACTGGTGCAATGACTATTATTACTTCCAGTAATGGCAACATTACTCTAAGTCCAAATGGCACAGGCGTTATTGTAGTCAACAAAGACATTGTTAATGGTCAAGGCAATGGCGTTGGTAATATTGGATCTGCAACAACCTACTTCAACACCATATTTGCCAAAGCAACAAGTGCGCAATACGCCGACTTGGCAGAGAAGTATGAAGCAGACGCAGAGTACGCACCAGGAACTGTTTTAGCATTTGGTGGTGACAAAGAAGTTACGCTGTCCACAGAAGCAGGCTCAACTCGTGTAGCAGGTGTTGTGAGTACTAACCCAAGTTACATCATGAATGCTGGATTAACTGCCGAACACGTGGCAATGGTAGCACTGCAAGGTCGCGTACCGTGTAGAGTTGTTGGACCAGTGGCCAAAGGTGACATGATGGTCTCAGCCGGTAATGGTGCTGCTCAAGCAGACAACTCAGCCCGTGCAGGTACAATCATTGGTAAAGCCCTGGAGAACTTTGACGGTGCTACGGGCACAATTGAAGTTGTGATCGGCAGAAACTAAGTCAATAAGTAAAACAACAAGATAGGGTCTTCGGGCTCTATCTTTTTTAAGGAATAACATATGGCAGTCCCAGTTTACACGTTTATATCGCAACCCACTAGCATTGTAAAAAATTCGTCAGCAACTTTTAACGTTACTACAACTTTAACAAGCGATGGCGGTGTAATATACTGGACCATTACTAACGGCACATCGGTTGATGGTGATTTTACTGCGGTGTCAGGATCATTTATAGTTACCAGTAGTGCAGGTAGTTTTTCAGTCAGCACTACTGGTGTACCTGCAGGTGGTGAAACATTTACTATTGCTCTTCATTCTACAACAATTGGCGGCCCAGTTTATGGCACAAGTAGTACAATAACAATTGCCGCAGCACCGGGCTCTGTATCTATTGGTGCAGGCTGGTCAATAGGTCCAGGCTGTAGCATTGGTTAAATACAACAGTGATTAAAAATATTATAAGATAAGGAATAATTATGGCAGTATCAGTGGGAGCAGGATGGAGTATAGGACCTGGAGTCATGTTAGGTGGACCGCCAGAGCCTCAACTGGTATTAAACTTAGATGCGGCCAACTACAGTGCTATGCCTGTGGACGGAACCACTGTAGCAGGCACAGGTGCATTCACTATAACAACACTCAATCCTGGTGGTAGCATGAGTTGGGATCCTGCAGACGGTGGAATATTCCGTAAAACTGCCCCCACTGGAACAGACTTCTTGGCATTTGGACCCGATTATTCAGCAACATCACAGGCTTATACTGTGATGATGGTGTATCGGTCGCAACCCAGTACAGCAGGCAGATTACTAAATGCTAATAGTGCCTCGCCAGACTGGTTATTGGGCTTATGGGGAAGTCCTAGTTATGTTCAGAACATTTTCTTTAACGGTAGCTTTGTTGGTGCAAATAATACTGCGGCCAACGATAACTGGCAATTTATCTGGGCAACATATAACGGCGACACTGGGTCACCAACATCGCAAAGCTATGTTGCCAATTCGACCACCCCAACAACCACGTTTGGTACCGACACTACATCCGGTGGTTTCAATGGGTTGAGATTATTTGGTAGATACGACAGTCCCACTGGCAGTTCAGAGAACCCAACTTCTGATGTGGGTTTGGTCAAAGTATGGGACAGTGTGTTGACCTTGGCACAAATACAGGCGCAATGGGCAACATACAAAACAAGATTTGGATATTAACATCTTTTTATCAAAAATAGGACTTTTGGTAGTCCTATTTTTTTGACTAAATATTGTTTAACAACGGATGAACTATGGGATTAACTAAGCCACGTGCCGCACAAATTTTTAATTTAGACTATAAGCAAGCAACTCGCGTAGTCACGGTATCAAATATCACATTATCAGGTGGAGCACCTGCGGTTGTTGATGGTGTTACACTGGCAGAAGATGATCGTGTATTAGTCACAGCACAAAGCACAGGAACTCAAAACGGTTTATACATTGTATCCGCTGTGGGCACTGGATCAAACGGCACCTGGGTCCGCACTTCTGACGGCAACGAAACTGGCGAAATTGAAGCCGGCATGATTGTGATGGTCACCGAAGGTACCGTCTATGCTGATACACAGTGGAAACTGATCACAGATAATCCCATTACAATCGGCAGTACAGTATTAACCTTCACTCAAAACTACTCGGCAAATTCAATATCTGGCGGCACAAGCAATGTAACTGTACTAACCAACTCGAGTGTAACAATAAGTTCGGCTGGTACGGCTAATGTAGCCAAGTTTGAATCGGCCACTGTTACGTTTGCAGCCAATGTATTGCCAGCATCAAATGTTACCTACAATCTTGGCAGTACCGGTCAGCGTTGGAAAGATTTATGGTTATCAAACAGTACTATCTATCTTGGCAATATTGTGCTTGGTGCAACGGACACTGGGTTAACAGTCAATGGCGCAAATGTGCTAACAGGTAATGCTGGTGCAGTGTTTAGTACAACAGGAAATATTGTAGGCGGCAACATATTAACCGGCGGGTATGTATCTGCTACCGGTAACATTACTGGCAATTACATATTAGGCAATGGCAGTCAGTTATCCGGAGTTATTACTACGGTTAACGCAAATACCCTTACCGGTAATACGCTGTCATCTAATGTTGTAACGTCAAGTCTAACCTCAGTTGGCACACTAACTTCAGTAAGTGTAAGTGGTAACGTAACCAGTGGTAATGTTTTAACAGGTGGTACTGTCAGTGCTACAGGAAATATTACCGGAAACTATATCTTAGGCAACGGTAGTCAATTGAGTGGTATCATCACTACAGTTAACGCAAATACACTTACTGGTAATACGCTGTCATCTAATGTTGTAAATTCAAGTCTAACATCAGTTGGTACATTAAGCTCATTGAGCGTCACTGGCAACGTTGCCGCTGGTAATGTATCTGCAACAAATATTACCGGTACATTGGCCACAGCCGCACAAACCAACATTACAAGTGTTGGTACATTAGGCAGTTTGAGTGTTACTGGCAACGTTGCCGCTGGTAATATCAGTGCTACAAATCACACAGGTACCACAGTAAGTGTCACTGGCACTGTCACTGGTTCCAGTTTAACTGGCACAATAACCACAGCCGCACAAACAAACATCACTTCAGTTGGCACACTTGGATCATTGAGTGTCACTGGTAACATCACTAGTGGTAATATTTCAGCTACAAATCACACAGGTACTACCGTAAGTGTCACTGGCACTGTCACTGCTGGTAACGTAGCAACAGGTGGTACAATCAGTTCAACTGGCAACATCACCGCTGGTAATATTTCAGCAACTAATCACACAGGTACTACTGTGAGTGTAACAGGTACAGTAACTGGCGCAAGTTTAACTGGTACTGTCACAACAGCAAGCCAAACAAATATCACTAGTGTTGGCACATTGGGTAGTTTAAGTGTCACTGGCAACGTGGCTGCTGGCAATGTATCAGGTACTAACCTAACTGGTACACTGGCAACAGCCGCACAAACAAACATCACTAGTGTTGGTACATTAGGCAGTTTAAGTGTCACTGGCACAGGAACGTTAGGTAATGTTGCAACTGGCGGCACTGTGAGTGCTACAGGTAATGTTACAGGTAACTATATTTTAGGCAATGGTAGTCAATTAACTGGTGTTGCTGCCACCAGCGTAGGCACATTAAGTTCGTTGAGTGTCACTGGTACTACAACTACAGGCAATCTAGCAACAGGTGGTACCGTAAGCGCCACTGGTAACATCACCGGCGGTAATGTATCTGGTACTAACTTAACTGGCACAATAACCACAGCCGCACAACCCAACATTACAAGTGTTGGCACACTGAGCAGTTTGAGTGTCACTGGCAATGTAAACAGTGGCAATATTTCAGCAACTAATCACACAGGTACCACTGTGAGTGTCACTGGCACAGTAACTGGTGCAAGTTTAACTGGTACAGTCACAACGGCAAGCCAACCAAATATCACTTCAGTTGGCACACTTGGTTCATTAAGTGTCACTGGCAACGTGGCTGCTGGTAATGTATCTGGTACTAATTTAACTGGTACCACTGTGAGTGTCACTGGCAACATTACCGGCGGAAATATCATTGGTACTATTGTTGGAAATGTCAGCACTGCAACTGTTAGTGCAAGTGGCAACATCACAGGCGGAAACCTTATCACAACTGGCACAGCCGTAATTGGTAATGTTCGAATCAGCGGCAACTTGATTGTGAGTGACGGCCCAACATTGACTATCGATCCAAATGGCTCGGGCGGCACAGATGGTAACGTTATCATTACAGGTAACTTGACAGTTCAAGGTACAACAACTACAATTAATTCTAATGTTGTTAGTATTAACGACTTGGTGTTTAACACAGCCAACAACGCAAATACATCTGCACTGGCAACAGGCGGCGGTATTGGAGTTGGTCCGCAAGGCAGCGAATATGCATTGTTGACATTTAACAACTCAACAACATCTTGGAACACCAACATTCCAATCAGTGCAACTGGCGCGGTGTCCGGATCTGGAACCGGCACATTTGGCAACGTAGTAACAGGTGGAACAATCAGTGCCACTGGTAATGCCACAGTTGGCAACATTTCAGCAACTAACCACACAGGTACCACAGTAAGTGTCACTGGAGTTGTAACTGGTGCAAGTTTGGTTGGTACTGTCACAACAGCGAGCCAAACAAACATCACTAGTGTTGGTACATTGGGTAGTTTAAGTGTCACTGGTACTACAACTACAGGCAACTTGGCCACAGGTGGAACTGCAAGCGCAACTGGAAATATCACTGGTGGCAACATCTTAACTGGCGGATTAATTAGTGCCACTGGAAATCTAACAGCGGGTAATGTATCAGGTACTAACCTAACTGGTACACTGGCAACAGCCGCACAAACAAACATTACAAGTGTTGGTACATTGAGTAGTTTAAGTGTTACTGGCAACGTAGACAGTGGCAACTTGAGAACAGTTGGCCTAGTATCTGCTACTGGCAACGTCACTGGAAATTATTTTATTGGTAACGGCAGTCAACTCACTGGAATATCATCAAGTAGCGGTGGCGGAAATCTTTGGGTAGTGGGTAGAATAGCAACGTATTATGTACCAATTGTAAGTGGCATTTTAACCATAGTTGGCCGAACTGGCAACATCTCAGTAGCAATCAACTCATAAATACATAATAGGAACATATAATGGCCAATCGTTTTCCGTTAATCATCAACACAACAAGTGGAAATAGCGTCCAAGAACTGCCCACTGGTGATTTTTTAGATCTAAGCAACAGTGGAATTTCCAACAGCGGTAATATCGCAGTAAGTGGAATAGTCAGTGCAACTGGCAACATTACCGGCAACTACATCTTGGGCAATGGTAGTCAACTGAGTGGAATTATTACCAGTGTGGCCAACATCAGTTCAGGTACATCAAACGTCACTGTTGTAAGTTCTGGTGGCAATGTCACTGTTGGAGTAGGCGGAACTGGTAATGTAGCTGTGTTTGCAACCTCAGGTGTGTATGTCACTGGTGTTGTATCGGCCACAGGTAATATCACTGGGGGCAATCTAAGCGGCACTAATTTAACTGGCACACTGGCCACAGCGGCTCAAACTAACATCACTAGTGTTGGCACATTAAGTTCATTAAGTGTCACTGGTAACATCACAGGTGGCAACATCAGTGCTACTAACCACACAGGTACCACTGTGAGTGTCACAGGCACAGTAACTGGCGCAAGTTTGGTTGGTACTGTCACAACAGCAAGCCAAACAAACATCACTAGTGTTGGTACATTGGGTTCATTAAGTGTCACTGGCAACGTGGCTGCTGGCAATGTATCAGGTACTAACCTAACTGGTACATTGGCCACAGCCGCACAAACCAACATTACAAGTGTTGGTACATTGGGCAGTTTAAGTGTTACTGGTAACGTTGCCGCTGGCAATGTATCAGCAACCAATCACACAGGTACTACTGTAAGTGTCACTGGAGTTGTAACTGGCGCAAGTTTGGTTGGTACTGTCACAACAGCAAGCCAAACAAACATCACTTCAGTTGGTACATTGGGTTCATTAAGTGTCACTGGCAACGTGGCTGCTGGTAATGTATCTGGTACTAATTTAACTGGTACCACTGTGAGTGTCACAGGCACAGTAACTGGTGCAAGTCTAACTGGCACAATAACCACAGCCGCACAAACTAACATCACTAGTGTTGGCACATTAAGTTCATTAAGTGTCACTGGCAACGTTGCCGCTGGCAATATTTCAGCAACCAATCACACAGGTACCACTGTGAGTGTCACTGGCACAGTAACTGCAGGTACATTTAGTGGTGCTGGCACTAGTCTAACTGGAACAGCATCAAGTTTAACAGTAGGCACAGCAACCGTTGCTGGAACAGTAACAACCGCGGCACAACCAAACATTACATCAGTTGGCACACTAACTTCGTTAAATTCTGGTGCAATCAGTTCAAGTGGAACTGTAACTGCTGCCAATCTTAATACTGGTGGAGCGGTTTCTGCAACTGGCGCTATTACTGGTGCCGCAATTACTGGTTCAAGTTTGACAGTGAGCACTGGCAACATCACTGCTGGTAATTTGCTACTGTCAGGCTTTATCAGTGATTCGGCTCAACTGGATATTCAAACATCTGCAGCCAATGCCAATATTGTGCTTACTCCAAATGGCACAGGCAATGTCAATACCGGTGCCAATTTGAGTGTCACTGGCAACGTACAGGGCGGCAATCTTCGAACTGCTGGGTTAATTTCAGCAACTGGTGCTATTACCGGCGCTGCAATCACTGGTAGCAGTTTAACAGTATCAACTGGTAACGTCAGTGCTGGTAATATTGTTAACAACAATGCCAACGGTGTTGGTAACATTGGATCAGCAACAACCTACTTCAACACTGTATTTGCCAAGGCCACCTCAGCACAGTATGCTGA
>Ga0209500_10001374_pt1 | contig 18341 bp, 14 predicted proteins | sample S_140212_EF_Meta_FD_187323 | JGI IMG/M metagenome (GOLD analysis project Ga0209500, IMG submission 187323) | Freshwater microbial communities from Lake Simoncouche, Canada to study carbon cycling - S_140212_EF_MetaG (SPAdes) (version 2) | ecosystem: Environmental > Aquatic > Freshwater > Lake ... | reverse complement strand
CAGCACTATAATCCTTCTTTGTTCCAGCAGCATTCTCAAGATAATAGGATGTGAATCCCTCGTTTGTGAAGCCTCTCACTAGGTTACTCTTGGAAAGCAAGAGTGCCGCAGCAACTAATAAAATTAGGCCTCCAAGAAACATTGCCTGCTTCATTCTTCTATCACTGTATATCTTTTTTTCAAGAGTCACTATGTTTAATCGCGTCTTCCCGGACATAGCTTTCAGATAAATTTGCAAGACCCACCTCAGTAAAATCCCGCACAACCAATTCCTTGTTTGATAAATATATCTGAAAGATACCCGAATCTGTTATAAGTTGCATTCCATCCCACATCCAAGAATCAGATTCTTCCTTAGGATGTGATACTTTGTTCCTAGAGTCCTGTATCCAAACTCCATCGGTTATCCTTTCACCCTTATCTCCTATACCACCGTAGACTCTACGATTACAGATACCAAGAACCTTTGTCCATCCTACAGAGTCATAAATCCAATCGCCCTTTTTAATTGACATAAGCGGGACTGCTCCACACATATATTTCTTAACGCGAATTGACTTATCAAGACAGGGGGCATTAATGGGTATCTTAGCCTTGACATCGCTAGAATGTAACATATCTCTCACAATGGAATCCCAGTATTTCGCATAAGGTGCCGTATTAGGTAATTCCTCCCAATCGGCAAACCGAATGAGGCCTTTAATGCCCTTCACTGGAATCTCCCTATTTGATGTTATTAGTGACCAAAGAGTTGAGAGTTTAGTCGATGTTTGAACGGCATCAGGATGATCCTTGACTGATACGAATTTCCCATCGTTAGCTGACCATACACGATGGCCACCACTCACTTTAACACCGTCTAAATTGTAAATCATTTCTGAGAGTCCAGGAAGTTCAATGACGGCTTCTACAACGGATCCATTTGCAAGATGTTGCCCAAGTGCCAAATCCTTTATGAACAATTCACCGAGTCCTGCCGTTAAGATCTTAGTGTCTTCAGAAAAGCAAAACACCTCACCCATACCTCCCGTACGACCTGGAAAAGCTGATTCAATTCCAGCAGTAGCCATGAAAACGAAGACCATGACTGGTAAAAGCGGTAAGAAAAATATGACTGCTAATGCCAACATAATATAAAGGACAATCATGATAATCTTAATTGCTAAGTCGATACCGTTCAAGAATGCTGCCTGTAGAGAGATTGCAGAATATAGTGATGCAACAGCAACTCCTGCAGCTTTCTTCATCGCCATGTATAATTGTTGAAAGACACGGGATGCTAGAGTACCGATCTGTTTGAATTTATTCCAGAATTTAGCCATCATCGTCGAAAACGGTTTGAAAATATCGGCGAGGGATTCTCTTAATGTATTCATTACAGATGTCATAAGTTCTGCAGCACCCATTTGCACCTTCAATGTCTCAAAGAGTTTGGAAAATACTGTATTCATATAATCATTTGTTATTGAACCAATGCAGAAGTTGAAATTGTCTGATGCAAATTCCATAGCAGACCCTTTGTAATCATCAGATTTATACATATAGGCAGATATCATAACATTCAAATCACACCTACGCTCAGACCAGTGTGTTTTAATGTCTTCTGCAGATGATGCACCAAGAAGGAATGCATATCCTATTGTTACAAATATTACTAATCCTATAAAGGGATACACTGCATCCATCTATCGTCTCTTAATGAAAATAAACATTAAAAAGATAGCGCTTAATACTTTATATTATACCGGGTAATATTATTATTTCAGAATTTAACAGGGCGCTTATTAGCAGTTGAGCGCCATTCTGTAAATAAACAAAGACTTATTCATCATGACTATCACTATCATTATCATTTTCTTCATCATTAATATCAAGAAAATTCATTAATGATCTATTTAATATCTTATAAAGAAACTTACTAAATATATCTAGATCCATATAGTTAGATATAATCTTTTTCTTACCTTTTCTACTATCACAATCTTCAATTTGTGTAGATATACCGCTCCATACTCTTGCCATATATTTAAGAGGAAATTTAGATTTTTCAGTCTTCTTTATACATATATCTAAAGATTTTGCAGGGCTTCTTTCTGCGTCACTTTCTACAATATTTTTAAAGATATTATGATATTGTGCATGTTTATTCTGAAATCGTTTGATAAGAATATCATATATTATACTCTTAATAAATTTCCCGTTATTTTTTACAACCTCTGTCCAGTTTAATTTATATAATTCATTTCTATTCATTGATAATACACATGATACAACTAGTTTATTACTAAACCTCTTATGATTTTCTGAACTAGTATTAGATATTAAATATGTATCTAATATGCTATCTATCAGGAATTCATTCTTATTAAGATCATTAAATTGTGGTTTAATATTAATTACATATACTCTTTCTGCATCATATCCTATCATACGATATTCCTTATATAATATAAAGTCCGCATTTTCTGAATCATTCTCACCATTTCCCAAATATACTTTATGAGAATATAGCCAATTTACATTCGGATAAATATTATTAAAATTATTTAGTACATCAGCAATATGAGCAAGTCTATCATAATGGTTAAATAGATATTCTTGAGTTTTCTTTTCACCTTCTGAAAGATTCTTTTTAACTGTAAATATGCTATTACAGCCACAGTGTTCGTGCCCCCTTGAGTTACTAAATACATTGTTGTATATATGAATTGTATTATATAGATTATCAATTGTTATATGTTGCTTCTTACCATTTTCAATACACTCTATCATATAAAAAAGTACAACAGATTCAATTGGGCAAAAATAATCTAACTCCCTTTTACCAACAAAGGCTATTTTTCTTAAAATATTATTCATTATTGTATTAATAATTTTGTAATATCTTCCATAATCGAGATTATCTGTTCTCTCTTGATATTTCATAACTGGTATACACTTTTGAATTTTTTTACCATCAGTCCTCTCTGTATTTTTTACAAGTATCTCTATGTAATCTTTTAATTTTTCTACTTGTTGAATTTTAGATTGGGTCAATTCATATAGGATTGCAGAGAATTGCTTCTTAGTATCAGATTTTGTTCTATATGCATGGTTAAAGTGATGTACCCAGACATTCATCTCAATTGATGCATATCTTATATTATGTTCTGACATATCAATAAGTAATTTATTTTCAGATTGTTCAGGTAATTCAGGAGGCATGTTCACTGATATTAACTTCTCATAAAATGGGTCAAATACAAAATCACATATATCTTTTGATATATCAGAATGTTTTATCATATTAGACATATAGTTAAATTCACTATTTGAAGCTGAAATAATATTAGGAACTCCTGAGTTTAGTATCTTATGATGTATATCATCCCCATTTGCTTCTAATCTAAAGTATAGTTTTTCTTTCTGACGTGTTATAGCAACATGTAAGAGTGAATCATATATAAGATTATTTGAGATCTGGCTAAATAATCTTAATGCACTTTCAGTTACTCCAATTACAAATACAACTGGTCTACCATCACCCTTAGATGAATGTATGGATACCATGCGTGTTGCATGCTTTGAATCATTCATATTAATTGATGTTCCATCCTGAGACTTATGGAATACAGCATACCGAGTATATTCATCTGTGTTAATATATTTCCAGTGTTCATTTATCATTTTAACACTCTTAACATATTCTTCATTTTTCTCCATAATATTTTTCCAAAAGATATTTAGAGCAATTTCTAGAGCATCTATTACTGGATTAGTGTTTGTAAATGGGGTGACTATTAAAAAATCTTCAGGTACACGATTATTATCTTTAACTTCTTTCTCAAATAAATTCATTATCTCATTAATCGCTTCAACAACATTCTCATCTGATATATCTGCATCTGAATATACAGTTTTAGCTTGAAATACAGTTAAGCATTCTTGATTAGCAACTACGTGCTTGTGGGGAGTCATAATTGGTAGATCATATTTTTCAAATGGGATTAGGGCATTAACAAAATCTATTAATACTGGATTGGAAAATCTTCGTACTTCATTCTTAGCAGAACTTTTTATAACCTTCAATCCTGCTAACTCAGCATCGTGTAGATACGTTAGAGCATTCTTTTCATATGATAAACTCTGTAAGCGGTCACCAACTACACATAGATTAGTATCTTTAGATTTAACAATTTGTAGAAATGCTTCGCCATATAGTTCTGTTAGATCCTGTGTTTCATCTATCATTATTAATGTTTCCTTATTAAGAACTGGATTTACATTAGCATATTTCATCACCCCATTACGACTTGTATTAATAGTTCCATCTCTTATTGACTTAACGATACCTCTAAATTTATCTACTTCATTATTAGCAGCACTTGCTAAAGCGTATGTGAAACTATCGACTGTCGCAAATATTGCTTTTACCTCAATATTTGTTAGATTATTCTTATAGTGAACTATGTATTTTTTAGAATCATTACTTTCATTAGGGTTTATAAGCTCAATATTACTTAACTTCTTTTCAGTAACTTGTTCCATAAATTCCTTATACATTACACTTACAGCCGAATGTTGCTTTGTGATAAATACAATGTATTTGTAATTTGAGATAATTGGATCTGAGTCAATAAACTGCATCATGCCATACGTCTTACCACTACCTGCCCCCTGTTGCTTAATATATAAAAAACACTGTGGTGGTTCATTATCTTCCCAGATATTAGTATTTGCTTTTAATGATGAAATAAATTCAGACTTTAATTTTGGTTCATACACATCAATCATATCATTCTTTACACTATTAGGGTTAACTCTATATATAAATCCATTAATATCGTAGTAAACAGCATTAGATAACTTAAAACTATCATATAACCACAGATTATTCTTAAAATGAAGAATTCGCCTTTCATCTCCAAATATTTTAAATTGTATACTATCTTGACCATGAATAATCCACTTTACCTCATGACCATGTTTAGCATAATCATTTATACGCTGCCTTACTTCATCAGATTCCATCTTACTATGTTGAATTTCAATAACATATTTGTGTTCAGGTAATAGGATATCTGCTCTTCGTTCCTTAAATTGCCCAGTTATACGAGGAAATACTTTTTCTGTTACTGGAAAATTACTCTGCCATTCTGCATGCCAGACTGTCATTGGAGATCCACCTACATCACAATCATGCTTATGGCGAAAATGTGGGCGGCGTTTGGTACATCCAATAACACGAATCAATTCATGACCGCAAGGAATACATAGAAATTTTTTATTATCATGGTTACCAGATAGATATTCATTAATATTTATCTGGTTATCATTTAATATTGCATAATTAGATTCGAAGCTTACACTACACTTTCTAGCCATCTAAGTATACTACAGAGAGATACTTTAGGTCAATAGAATACTCAAGATTCCTAAGATTAATCATCATAACTTCACGATTTTTAATCAAATTGTATCTTCCAATTCATAACTCTCTATTAAGTTTCTGTAGCCCACTTCCGTGAAATCTCTTACTACATACTCCTGATTATCAATATAGATTGAGAATGCTCCAGATGTTGTTATAAGCTGCTTCCCCAGCCACTTATCCTTCCGTATTTCGCCTCTTGGATGTATCCAACGCCCATCTAAATTTATCCATAGTCCATCCGTTATACGTGTATCTCCATAGGGTATATAGCCATCGACCTGACGACTGCATAGACCAATCACTTGTGTCCATGACTTGGAATGATGAATCCAATCACCGGTCTTAACTTCGCTTATTGCTACTAGACCGCCTTGATATCTATAGACTAGCGCCTTATCATCAATGCACGGTGGAATAGACGGGACAGAAGGCGTAATTTCATTATTATTCAAGAATTTATTGGCAATTCCGTTCCAGCTAGTAGCAGCCTCTTTAGTTGGCGGGAGTTCCTCCCAGTCGGCAAACCGCATATATCCACCACGACCATAGACCGGTATCTCTCTCGTCGATGTTATAAGTGTCCAAGTATTATCTACTGCATACGATGAGATAGTTGCATCAGGATGATCCTTAACACATATATATTTATTCTCGGCATCTGACCAGACTTTGTGTATTCCACTCACGTATATACCTTTTAATTCATACAGAGGTATATATGAACCAGGACATTCAATGACTGCTTCTACGACTGCTCCCTTGTATAGGATGTCACCAACTTTTATATCTCGTATGCACTGTTCAGTCATATTATCCATGATAATTTTGGTATTCGACTCAAAACAAAACTCGTCGATGAATTTGAAAATAAAGGTATCTCCAAAATTGGCAATACCTGTCTGTGCAGATATACCCATATACATTACAGCGAACATGGTGCCGTATATACGATACATCATGGCCTTCATACGTGAAACAGTCAGCTTGACACGACCCATCAAGGCAGTCATACGGGATTTAAATTCCCCTATAATCTTGATGATTCCACCAGTCAATGTAGCGAGAGTTGCGCGAAAGGAGTTTGCAGATTTCATGAGATTACCTAAAATGCCTGTAAATCCACTCATTCCTGCAGCAAAGGGTGCTGTCGTTCCCTTCGTACTCTCCTGTACTATCTGCTGTATGCAGAATTGGAAATTTTCATTTATATCATGACCAAGAATACCAGCTAACGGCATTATATGGGGCTTACAGCGATATTGATCCCAATTATTTCCAATATCTGAAATATTTGCAGTAAGTTCAATTAATATATATAGGCCAATACTTACTGATATGACAAAAAATGCCAATAAATATGGTACTGCATATTGAGCTGTGGCTTTAATATCAATCGGCGCACTATTTGGTAAAATAGTCGGCTGAGTGGATGTCGTAATTGGACTTGACATCTCTTCTTATTTTGAGATGATAGTAAAATCTAGATTTATAACGCTTTATCCTTATAGCATTTCTTTTACCCAATTTCTGTCAGTTTTGAATACCTTTGATGCTGCAGGTACAGTACGCTTTGATAACTTATATACTGCATCCAATTTATGATATACTCCAATTACTCCGAATTCTTGAATCGCCTTTTTTAATGCGACATGTCTTGATTCAGTATCATTTATATAAGCATATCCATGCTTTTTGAGTTCTCCCTTTTTCAGCGGACCAAAACCTTCGCCGGGACCGAGTTTACCCGGTAATCCTCTATCCTTTACACAAATAGGTTTAACATGAACGGATGATTTTTCTGGAAATATTCTATACTGCCTACCATCTCTACGCTTCACCGTATATCCCCTTTTAATGACGTCCGTATCAAATTTACGGACATATCCCCTACGCTCAATCATACCAGCTGGACATTTTAATTGACGCGATTTGGATTTAGTATTACTTTTATTTCGTTGTCTTAATAAAAGCCTCTTTGTAAAACTTTTGTCAATATTACCCATACTACTTTAGCTCAGATTCTTCTACAAGCGTTTCTAAGTGCTCTGTTCTCTTTACATTTGGATATGTTTCAAACCATAATTTAACCCTGTCTTTTATATCTGTTCTCATATTTATATCATTTATGCACTCAATTAATGAGTCTGGCCAACCACAGCTCTTTAAAAACTCTGTATCCCTATTTGTTATAGATTGCTGTAATTTATTCGATAAATTAATAAGAGTATCAAAGTATTTAGCTATGTCTTCACTATTATTTGTAGGTCCTTTGATATTTTGTTCGTAAATGGCGTTTTTCTGCTTCAAAATCCACTCATCTAATAATCCTAAACAACCTTCGTCAGACATCTATTTTATGTTAAAGAAATCATTATAAGTATCGCACTGATTAGCATCCGGGCTTAATAGGTTTATTTATCTTTTTTAAGCAGATTTATATATTAATTATGATTATTTGCGGTTAGCCTTACGTGTCTTTTTTAAGCTTCTACGTCTATAATTCTTGTGTCTACCACCTAATCCCTGAAAGTGGTCAACAGGTATAGGTACAGATGAACCAGCAGCTGAACCGGGTGGCTGTGAAAAATCTATACTAGATAAATTATCAAAGCGAATAAGATTTTCTTCTTTAGGAGCAACAGGTGCAGGAACTGAAGGAAATCCAATAATCATTCCTTCATGCACTTTTTCTAAGATAGCATTAATCTTTGGCATTATTCGGTCAATATGCTCTTGAGTAAATTTATCTGCTCGTTTAGTTACAGACCCTTGAAATTCCCGTATTATATTTCCAGAGCTATTTTTTGGCAATGATGCTTTCGCTTGTAAATATGATGAGGGACTTATTTTTCTCTTTTCAAGTTCAATAAATGCATTACGCAATTCTTCAATTGCTTTATCAACTGAAGGATTTTCAGTATGTATGATAAATTCTTCTTGTGCAGAGAAACCTGGTCTTATATTTATTTCTTTGTCCTTATACTTAAAGAATTGAGACCCATTTTTCCGTGTAATGGATGATAAACTACGAGGTTTCTTTTCCACCAATATTTTTTTAGCAATTAGCTGCATAGCCTTATCTGCTAAAGATTCAAGATGAATAGGCCTGTCAATATCAAGTATTGCCGTAGGCTGATTCGTATAAACAATACTAGCCACATTCGCATTTATTTCATCTTTATGAACAAGATTTGCTGCAGCTGTTGCTTCCGCTTCAACCGCCTTTTTTACGTTATACTTATTCTTTTCTATTTTCCGCACTTGGTTAAGTGTTAGTAATTCTGACTTAGGAACATGATAGACACTATGAGATATTCCACTTCCAAGTCCTGCTACTCCGGGAACTGGAACATGCTTACCAACCCCTTTTTTTACATAATACTCAACACGTGGATCTTCTAAAGAAAGTTCTGCATAATTTAGAGACATTCTAATTAGACAGTATAAAACCTTTTGACACAAAGTTTAGACCCGTCGTCATTTCAAACCGGCACATTTTAAACTCTACCTAAGTCGCAATCTTTTGCGAAATGAGTTTTAGAGAAACATTTATAACAGCAATTATACTTTTCATCTTGTTCCATATTTTTATATGCTTTATATAACTCTTTAGTGTCATCATCAATCCAGCAATTTAATTTACCTTCATAGAAATTTTCTGGGTTTGTTACTAACTCTAAATATCTAAGTTGTTCGGGATAGAATACTACATTTGTATAACTACCACCCCTTACATTTTCAATACCATATTCCTCCATATATTCAAGTGTTGAAGCATTTTCTTGCCAATAATCTGCCCCTTTATCAGGACCACATGTATCAATTATCTTATGTATTTTAATTGGTTTATATTTAGAAGTCCAAGAACTACCTTTCCCATCTAAATGCTCTTGAAATCGTTCTTTTACCTTTTTATAAGTTTTTCCAATATACCACTTATTTTCTTGAAGTTTAAGAATATATACAGATAAAACCATTATGATAACAATACTTTATTAAATTACCAAGTCAAATTTTAGTGCCGGTTTAAAATATCCGTCGGTCTAAAAGGGTAGAAATGAACCAAGTATAAGTATCGCGCCCAATCCTGCCAAAATAGCGGGTAACGGTTCCAACTTCATTGTATTCATATTAGTAAATCCCTGAACACGACGACATGCCGGTGTATTTACTATCCAAGGCGTTGCACTAGAAAATCCCTCCTTCACTGGTGCATCATATAACATGTCTGCTTTAGCTTGGTCCTGCATAGACTGAATATTTGCGGCTATAGATCCAGTGCTATTAGGATCAGTTTTACCTTTTGGGTTTCCGGAAGACGGTCCGAGCACTGGAACTTTGCTGACCGGTGGATTGAAAGGTGGGTCTTTAAGAAATACCATCTATTTAGTGCGCCGTATTAAATAATTCGTAATATGATTTATATTATAGGAATGGCTGGTCAAGGACTGAATCGGGAGTCAATTAGCGAGCTTATCACAGAAGCTGAGAACAAGCCACTAGAGTTCGATCCAGTAAAACGTAGTGCCTTCATACGTAAGTCCGTGCAGCAGGTCAAGGCCATGCTTGCTGGGGGACACGACCCAGAGACAGTCAAATCAGTATTTCCAGAATTTGCCGAGCAGTTTCCCAATCTGCTTGAGATGCTTCTAAGACCAAGTGGGTTTGATGAAAAATCACTTGCGCTTATGATAAATATGTTGGATAAGATGGGTGCTGGTAAAACAACGCAGCACCAGGCATCAGTTGTCGTCGGTGAGCACCTCATGAACTCCTACGTGAAGCCCCAGCTTGATGCCAATCTGGCTAGACCCGAATAGACTCAACACTATACTTCAATGGAATATGAAAATAGCTACACCAGTTTGCTGATTGAGCGCATATAGCCTTCCATATCTTATAGGGGTTGTCATTCCATGTCTCTTTATTTTTAATTGCATAATCTAGAGCAGCAATTTGCTGGTCTAGATATTCTTTCTTAAGATTCTCAATATCATTTTCAATATGTTTAGGAATAATATTAAATATAGATTCAACATATGTGTCCTCAGTAAATCTATCTCGTAATTCAGTGAGTGTTCTTAAAATCCATGCAGGGACTACACGACACCCCTTACCCAAGAAATATTTCTCTGCGTTGCACGGGCGACTCAAGGCCGGCTTATAAAGGGTCCAACTATCAAAGCAATATGCCAGCATCGCAATCAAATCCGTCGTGCATTTGAGTTCAGTATCAAAGAGTTTAAGAACAAAATCACCACCCATATTCATTGTTTGTAGGCCAATTAGCGATGATGACACGAGAAGAGGAAATACATGTTCTTCCTGCCTACTATAATGCTCGCTGAAATCGAACCCTCCGTCTGCAGTGAATATACTACATTTACTCTGTGTTTGCTTTAGAAAGGCTGCCTGATTTTCAGGGACTAGAATATTACCAGTTTCATCTGCACCGTATTCGATATGGACCATTGGTGATTTACTCAAGAAATTGTGCGCACGTCGCCATCCTGGAATATTCGCCTTCGTCGGCTTCAAGGTCATTGCATATGCGTGATCAACGGTCACTGACACTTTTGAACTCTGATTTATTAATGCTTCTATGAATCCTCCAGGCCCTTCACACACATGTGCAGATTGAATATTTGATTTGTGACGTGGGAAAAAATCCAAGATATGTAGAATTTCAACCATTTTAAAAAAAGATCGACTGAGTGGTCGCAAATTAGAGATTGATTGGGGAATTCGTGGGTCCTGTGATTGGGAATATACTAATTCATAGGGGTTTGATGACCGTTTCAAGAATTCCCACTCACCCGAAGCATCTAAGTTTTCAATTACCTGCTTATATGCGTATAGTGTATTATTAATGGGAGTAGATGCATGACCTGTTGATATGGTAACTGACGAACCTTGTATCCAGAGAACCTTATGAGGGTCTCCCCACTTTAACCACTTCACTGTAGCCCAAGGCGGTTTTGTAATTAACCATGACATATATAAATAACGTAGGTCGCCTTAAGGTATGTCAAAAAATTAAATATCATTTGTTATATATTTCTTTCCATCATATATCCACTCACGAGACCTCCTAGACCATTGTACTACTCCATCAAATACGGCATCTGCTGACTGATGCAGAATAAAATGGAATTTAAAATGCTTGATAAAATAGTTTAAACTTTTTATTGACTTATATATAAGTTCTTCAGTATCTATTGCCTTATTTTTACAATTATTGAGATTCCATACTCGTTTCATTGCAGTATAAGAAGCATATCCTATATTATCTGAACAACGCCCTGCATTATTTATTGTATAATATTTATTCGATTCAATCGTATTATATAATTCAAAGGATTTTATTTCTGTATCAAGTCGCAATCGTATAATACAATCATATATATATTTGGGAATTTTATCTAAGATATAATTCATACTGTAAAATAATCTATACCAATTTGGTTTTTTTACATCTTTATCAATTGCAGAATCATCAATATGTGGAATAAAATATGCCTCTATTCCTATTTCATTACAGAACTTCGATAAATCATCATAAAAAGCATTTATATATGTTAGAACTACAAATGTAAATGTATGTTCCATATAATTATTAGAAAAAAATGCAATATTTGTTTGAATATTCTGTTTAATTCTTTCAAAATTTGGTCTACATACTCCAACCATAGTTACACAGACTTTCATTCTCTGTAATTATGATTTATTTGTAGTTTATACCGTGAAGTACTTAATTCCCAGAAGCGAAGCTTCTGGGTGACCAAGTACTCCCTAAGGGTGCCACCAACTAGTGAATTATAATACATAATAGGTCAGACTCGCAAAGCGAGTCTTGACATTAAGAGTTCTTAAATTCGGTACTTGGCGGTACCATGAATATTATGAATCACCATCAATCACGTTAAACTCAATATCAGGCTCCTCCAAATCCACATCCGCTTCTGGCATAACAGTATTCATCCGTAGCCGCACCGTATTACACTTGTCATCCGATGCGACTGCCAACTCCTCAGCAATATCCTCATCATCCAGATCATCAATATCCTCATTGATATCATCAACAATTGGCGGCAACCCCTTCTGCAAGCGCATCAAGGCTGCCTCATCCAATAGCACCTGTGAGAATGTCGTGCCACCACGTATCGGCTGACCCGTCATGATTTTGGAGGATACGCCAGTTACAGGATCCATCTCACCGAACAAGGCAGCGCGTAAGAGGATCTTCTCAGTCTCTTCAAAGGACGCCTTAGCTAGGGGCCCAATGTTGTTCTTATTAATACCATAGCGATCAACTGACATCAAGCGACCATTGCGCGTCATAGTATCAATTAGAAGCCCAAGATGACGGTAATTGACACCTGCATCTGCAAACAGGGAGTCAATCTCTGACAAGAGAACCGCACGACTCGCCTCAATGCCTAGAATATCGAGCACGTCATGCACATTTGTCGTGTAGAGGCGGGTCGGATCAACTGCAGGATGGTTCATCACCTCAATGAAGTTGCTGCCATCCGTATCAATCGTATATTCAGTCATCTTAGTCGGCACACCCTCAACAATCTCAATACGATTTTCAAACTTACTGAACGATGCAGCCTTAATTCCTGGAACGCCTCTGATTGCAACCGTTGTAAGTAAAGTCGACTGGAACTTCTTATAATTCAAATATTCATTTTCGGATTCGTCCAAACGAATACGCATAATTAGCTTCTCAGAATTGAAATCCGTATAGACCATACTCACAGTGCCTGTGAATTTCTCATTGAGGACATAGGCAACATCATCCATCGTAATATTACGATTAAACATCGCCTCCTTATTAAATTCTAGACGCAACATCCACTGGCTAAACTTCTTGTCTGCCGTTCCACCAGCCGCATCAGTTGCTCCTACAGTCTCACCCTCATTTAACATGCGCTGTTCAAATAGACTATAGAATGCCAAAAGCTCCTTGTCACCTTCTAGAACTGTATCGTCATCTTTGGGATCGTAATAGAGCCCAAGTGTGGTCACAATATCACGCAACATCGTCAGCTCCAAATCCTGCGCAACCTCACGCGCCTTCTCCTTGCTCTCACGATACTCAGGCTTCAAGAAGATGCTGAGTGACGTTGCCTTCGGTGACTTGGTCACCTTGAACACCTCCTTCAAACGAGGAACACCTCTCGTCATACCTGACTTGGCAGCTACACCTGCCAAGTGGAAGGTGTTGAGCGTCATCTGCGTTGCAGGCTCACCAATTGACTGAGCCGCGATAATTCCGACCTGCTCACCAGGCTGTGCCCAAGATGCCCAGTTCTTCAAGAGAATCTGTTCCATGAGTGTATTGAATGCAAGCTGTGTCATGCGATGCTTGACAATTGAGCTGTGAGGGCCCAAATGGTAGCGCAACATTGCGCCCCATAGTCTGTGAAACGGTAGAGTGCGTGCATGTAAATCCTTGAGACGCTCAAACACATACTCGGGAGTCAAATCAGTCTTGTCAGTCGCATTCAGATTGAATTTCACTTTCAAATTCATAATCATACGATCCAAATTCATCGGACCCATTAGACCCTTTGAACGACCATTGCGGAATACACCATTCACCAACATGTCTCTGTCTTCCAACACCTGATCAACAAACGCATTCACGTACTCAAGATTCTCATTGCGAGGCACAGATAAAATCTCGTCCCACTTGATACCCTGTAAGCCAATCACTTTACGAATCTCATCGTCATTCATCGTGTGAATAGGGAGACCCTGTGTCTCAACCTTCGTCGAACTAATACCGTCCTCACCATAATGGAACTGGACAATGCAGCCTCGTGCATCACGAACCGTGCCATCGTGCTGCGTAACTAAGTCCTCCATCGCCTTTACCATCTGTCTCTGTAGGTAGCCCGTCTCTGCCGTCTTCACTGCCGTATCAATAAGACCCTCTCTGCCTGACATGGCGTGAAAGAAGAACTCCTGCGGCGTCAGGCCCTTCACGAAACTGTTCTCAACGAACCCACGCGCCTCAGCACCATCATCGAACTTCTTGTAGTGAGGCAAGGTTCTATCAGTGAATCCAAAGGGGATGCGGCGACCCTCAATATTCTGCTGACCAACACACGCCACCATCTGCGATACGTTAATCGTTGATCCCTTTGAACCCGCCTTTAACATACTAATCATGCGATTCTCCTGAGCCAACGCCTTCTGGCCCAGCTTACCTAGCTCCTCAATCGCCTTATTTAGCTTTCCAAACACCTGGCTCTCAAACTCATCCTGGTTCGTCTTACCTGTGCTATTGTCGAATAAGTCCATATGCACCTGGAGAACAATCTCGTCGATCTCTTTTTTGCGCTGCTGAACAATCTCGTTCATCGTTGTGAGCGTCTTGTCATCTGCAACAAGATCCGAGAGACCAACACTGAACCCACTCATAATTAAATACGCCTCAATCGTGCTCTGAACTGAATCAAGCAAGTTGACCGCCGCCATAGCGCCGAAATCATTGTATGTCGTATGAACAACGCCAACACCAGTCTTGTTCAAGACATCGTCATCGACAATACCGCCACCTTGTATCATACCATCGCGAATCTTCACCATATTATCTTCAGTCGGATCGTCATCATAGAACTTATTCTTCAAATCAGCATTAATAGGTGGAAAGAGCATGCTGAGAACCTGCTGACCTGACCAGCGTGGTAGGCCACCCACGATCTCGGGCTCAGGAAGAGCTCCATCAAATCGCTTATTCCACATCATCAAATTCATGTACTCACGACGTGTAAACTTCTCGCCCTGTTTCGTAATACGATGAGACCCTAGCAATGCATCCTGCACTACCTTAATCACCGGCTTCTGGTGTCTCGGCGAAATCATTTGATATGGCACTGCAGCAATGTCCTGGAGCTCCTGAATGGCCTCAGAGCTCTGTGGAATATGGGCATTCATCTCATCACCATCAAAATCAGCATTATACGGTGCCGTGACTGATACATTGAGACGGAATGTATTGTAGGGAAGCACACGAACCTTATGACCCATCATCGACATTCTGTGAAGCGTAGGCTGTCTGTTGAATAGAACCATGTCTCCATCCATGAGATGGCGATTTACGAGGTCGCCATTGTAAAGGACGATTTCCTTCGTATTCACGTGTGCAAGTGAAATCATTCGCCCGTCCTTACGTACGAGCGTCTTTGCACCAGGATATATCGCCGAGCCGTTCTGAACTAGCTTGTAGAGCTTGTCCCGATTGTAGTTCGTCACACGCTCTGGGACAGTCAAGTTCATGGCGATTTTAATTGGGACACCAAGCTCGGCGATTGAAATATTCGGGTCAGGTGTAATAACTGAGCGAGCCGAGAACTCGACACGCTTACCCTGCAAATTGTAGCGAATACGCCCCTCCTTAGAGCCAAGACGCTGCTGAATTGACTTGAGAGGGCGCCCACCACGCTGCGCCGATGGAGCCACACCAGGAATTTGATTGTCAACGAGAGTCGCAATATGGTACTGCAACACATTGGTTAGCTCATCAATATATCCCTTATTCGCCTTAGTCCCATCTGCCTCCATTTTAGCAAGCAACATCTTATTCGTCTTTATAATCTCAAAGAGCTTGTGAGTCAAGTCATCTTCCGAGCGCTGGTTATTCTCCTGTACAACCGATGGGCGGACCTGAGGAGGAGGAATGGCGAGAACTGAGCAAATCATCCAATCAGGGCGGCACCAGCGGGGATTGAAGCCCATGAAGGCAACGTCCTCATCAGTGATTCGGCGAAAGAGTCGCTGCACGTATTCAACCTCTAGCGGCTGCTTCATTGCAGTGTGGCTTACAGTTTTCGAATCAACGGCATCCCATTCAGCCACGATGCGGGCAATTCCCTCGCGCTTGTAGCGGTCAGGCTGTCTGGAACCGCAGCCGTCCTCAGTTTCCTGGCCGCATCTTGAAATATTGCCGACTGCCTCCATCAAATCCTTCCAACGCCCCTCACCCTTCTTTTTCTTGATTTGCGAACGCAACTCCTTATCAACAAGGAGTTTGGAACAACTTATACATACGCAACTTAACACATTTAATATCATTGGCAAGAACTGAATGTAATAGACTGGACGCCCGAGCTTGTAGTGTCCGAAGTGTCCGGGACAGTTGTTATTGGACTGACCACATGAGCGGCACTGCTTACCGTTCTCTAGGACACCCATTCGGGGATCAAAGAGACCAGCAATCTTTGGCTCACTTCCCTCATATGTTGCATTTGATGTGATTTCAACAACCGACCGTCTCTCGATTTCATCGGGACTGAAGATGCTGAATTGAATTCCAAGAATTGGCTCAACTTCAGAATTGCTACTGGCGGCCATCTCTGAATGTATATCTATTCTTTTCTAAGCCGGGAAACAATGTCAATTTTTAAAGGTCGTAATTTAACGCAACTCTTTAGGCCATTTTCTATATTGTATTAGATAGGTTGAGATGATGGATATATCAGATATTACATTAGTGACAATGTCTGGAATTATAGTTGTAGTATCGAGTGCGGTTATTATTGCTGTTAATTATAGGCGGCTACCTTGTTTTAATAGGCAAAGACTGGATGAGGTAGAGGATGTAGTGCATGTTATACAAGATGATGGACCACAACCTGGACCACAGGATTGGGTTATACGTAATAATGTAATAAATGGCGCTAAAAAGGTCTAAACTCTAGACCCAATATAATAGCATGTATGGTTTGCCTGAAATTATTAAACCAGTAAGTGAATTCCATGAAAATGAACCAGAACAAGGTATAGAAAGAATATACCGATACTATAATAAACATTCACATCACGAAACTACCGATAAACAGGAAGTTGATGTATTAAACTCTATAGGATGGGGATACATGTTATTTTTAGATGGTGTTCTACAAAGCACATCTCAAGATGAAATCATATACCATAATGCACTTGTTCATCCATTACTAGATGGTTTAACTGACCGCTCCAAGATTCTAATTCTAGGAGGTGGCGAAGGTGCAACGGCCCGTGAAGTTTTACGATGGAAAAGTGTAAAATCTGTAATAATGGTCGATTACGATAAGCAGCTCGTCGATATCATGAAAAAATATGATGGTGTGTGGGCAAAGGGTGCATTTTATAGTAAACGCCTGACTTGTCACTATGGAGATGCTTGGGAATTTATGCTATCGTCTGGTTTATACAATGGTGTAATTATCGATTTGACGGATCCCAATTTGAATAAGGAAAAATGGTCAATTCTTCTCGAATCAGTCATGAATTCTATAGCGCCTCTCAATGGTGGATTTGTTATGAATGCAGGCCCGTATGTTCCTTGGAAAACATATCAATTGAAGGAGATCAAAGATATGGTTGAAACTATATGTACTGACTATCCTGACTATAAATATTACATTTATACAGCAATTGTTCCAAGCTTTGGAGGAGAATGGGCCTTTATAGCTGTTCTACATAAATCCAAGTTCATGACAGAGCCAGAGTACTTGGATATCATTCCAGAATGGATACGTCGTGGAACACGTGCGCTCCCGAATAGATTAATTGATAGTCATGCCATTACACTTGGATTAACCGATCCAATCAATAAATAGGGTATCTAAAACACATCTCCTTCTCTAGAAATATAGGGATGGTAAGAAAGACCATCTGTCTTAATATGATAGTCAAAAATGAGGCTCATCTTATTGCAGAAACATTGGCACACTTATTGACCTATATGACATTCGATTACTGGGTTATCAGTGACACGGGATCAACAGACGCAACTAGAGAAATTATCAAGGATTTTTTCAAGAGCCGAAATATTCCTGGAGAACTCGTCGAGCATGCATGGCAGGATTTCGGATATAATCGGTCAAAGGCGTTTGAGGCCGCTTATAATAAAACGGATTACGCCTTTGTA
>Ga0209500_10001373_pt1 | contig 18344 bp, 27 predicted proteins | sample S_140212_EF_Meta_FD_187323 | JGI IMG/M metagenome (GOLD analysis project Ga0209500, IMG submission 187323) | Freshwater microbial communities from Lake Simoncouche, Canada to study carbon cycling - S_140212_EF_MetaG (SPAdes) (version 2) | ecosystem: Environmental > Aquatic > Freshwater > Lake ... | reverse complement strand
TATTCATATCAATCTACGGAACAATTGAATTGTTTAAAGACATCATGTCTTGGTTTAAATAGGTCTATCAAACTTAACGTTTAGTTTAACAAACATATCCCCACCTGAATACCCTTTACCTCTTAACCTTAAAGGTTTTGAAGTATCAAATGTGCTTAAAGCATTCATAACTAAATCACCGTTAGGATGTGGTATTACGAATTTATCTTTTTGAGCTTCTTCTAAATTTAAAAATAAATTATAAATCAAATCATTATTTATTTTTTCAAACCCGTCTTTAGGTGTAACCTCAATTTGAATAACTAAATCTCCGTATTCCCCATTTCTAAAATCCCCTAAATCCGCCAATTTTAAATATTGACCACTGTCAACACCAATAGGTAATTTAATAGTTATTTCATGTGTGTTAGGTTTAACACCATTACCACCACAATTATAACATCTATGTATTAAAGTATAACCTCTACCACCACAAGAACCACACGATGTTCTAATTTGTTGAGTCATAAATCCAGTGCCGAAAGATTTAATTTGAAATCCAGCACCTCCACAAGTATTACAAACTTGTTGGTCTCCACCACCTCCATTACATATATTACACCTATTATCTTTAATATAATTAATAATCTTATCAGCACCTTTATAAGATTCAATTGGACTAATTTGAACTTTAATTATTTTATCGGGCGCAGACTTTCGTCTTTGAGCATTGTTAAATGGATTATTTGATTGATTACCAAACATTTGATTTATAAAATCTTCATAAGACATTCCATTACCACCACCCGCAAAAGGATTGTTTAAACGGTTATCATAATCTCTTCTTTTGTTCTCGTCACCAATAGTGTCATAAGCATGAGCAATCTCTTTAAATTTATCAGCACCTTCAGGATTTTTATCTGGATGGTATTGTATTGCGAGTTTTCTATACGCCTTTTTGATGTCATCTTGAGTAGCGTCTTTACTTACTCCTAAAATTTCGTAATAATTATTCATATATGGCAAACTATTTGGTAGTCTTATTCAAGAATAAAACAAGAAAAAAAATTATAAAGAAGTTTATAACTTTATCTCGTGCCAAAAATTATTTTAAACAGTTAATTGAGCAATCTGAAGATGTTGTATTTGAAGTTTTAGTTGAGAATGGTAAAGAATGTAAGTTTGAACTGGGACTAATTGAAATGTCTGTAAATCAATCCGCACCTGTATATCTGACCGATGAGTTTGGTAGAAGTATTAAGGTTAAGTTGGAAGATGGTGGTATGTCTATATTATCAATCAATCCTTATAAGGAAGAAGACTTGATATATGATGTTAAGAATAAATCAAAAATAACTGCTCAGGAATTTATTAAAAAACACTTAAAAGGTGATGGTTTAAAAATGGTATCAGTACTTAATAATAAAGTTATCCTACAAAAAGATGAAGAAATTGATTTATTTTCATTAAAAAATGAATCAGAGTGTACCAGATTTGTTGAGTCGTTATCTTCATATTTCTTTAAAACAAAAAGAGGAGACTGTCTTTTTATTAAAGACTGTTCCTCCCCTCAACGTAAATATTTGTATAGTTTGTTAGAATCTAACGGATTTGATAAAAAGGTATTATATCGTAAGTTTACAACTTATCCTGTTCGTCCAAAATAAAATGGAACTCAGTTCCTGATATATCAATAGAAAACTGTTTATGGTGTCTATCAACCTCTCTAAAGTGATTAATAACACTTGTATACTCACCTTTAGGTAATTCAAATATAATGGTACCTTTACCACTAAAAAGGGTTTGGACTGATTCAGCAATCAACGCCAATTTTTCTATTTCCCCAAAAGTATTATTTTTATTCTCTTCCATAAACTTAATTTAACTGGCTTGGGAAAAAGTTCATCCTTTTTTAACCCTTTTATTTCTCTAACAATTTTTTCTTTTTGTCTATTCAACTCTCTTTGGTCTTTTAGTTTTTCACTATTAAACCAATTCAGTAGTTGTTGACTCCTGTCCGTATTGCTCATTGTTTAATTCGGTTTCTATTTCACCATCTAACTCTGTATCAATTTCACCCTCATCAAAATCAAAGTATAGGTTTTGTAGTTTATCTAAATCAGTTTTTTCAAAAGTTTGCTTTAACTGTTCAACAGTTTGTTTAAACAATCTTTCCTTCAATTCTCTTTCTTTATTTAATTTAATAATTTTACCAATCTTAACTACGATTGAAGAAACTTCTTTGTCTCCTATTGGGCAAATAAAGGTAACCCCTTTCATATTTGGGTCATCAACTTCAAATCCAACGACTTGGCCTTCATCTACTATACTCTTAGGTATAGACCATTTAGTTGGGAACTTCATATCAAAACTTAGATATGTTTCCAACTTTCTAATTGAATGGATGTATTCAACGAATGGTAATATTTCTTTATAAAAACTCATTTTTGTAATAGATATGTTATAATATAACTAATTGATACTCCTAAGAGAATAAGTTCCCTGTTACTGTAGACCAATGGTTTTGGGTCTTTTTGTAACAGGGCACCTAAAAAATTTGTGACATTTTTTAATGACACCAATATTGTGAAAACAAATATAAAAAGATATATCGTATCAATATTATGCATTCTTGTCTGTCTTGTTGTGTTCTAAAATTTCACCTCTTAATTGTTGAAGTAATGCCTTCAACTCTTGTGCTGATTTTCTAGCTCTTGTTCCAGCGCTTTTGTTACCGCCAAAGAACTTTGTCGTATCTACTGAAAGTAATTCAGTTAATACTTTGATTTGCTCTAATGTTTCCATTTCTTAAAAATTGTAATTGTTTATTTTAATACTTAAAAATTAGGTTTTTTCCTTCTGGTGTAAATAGAATCAAGGATTTATTCCATATTTTTTTCCATTAATTTATATAATTCTGTTAATAAATCTAAATCTGATTTAGAAAATGTTACTTCTGTGTCAAATATTTCATTTAAAAATTTATCAATTGAATGTTTAATACTATTTTTTTGTTGGTCATAAAAAGTATCCTTAAAAAATGATTGAAAATAATCTTTGTGGTCACCATTTAACTTAATAACGATATTTTCTTTTTTAAAGTCATTAATCATTTTTTTCCAACACCATTCAAAATGAGATGCATTATCTTCGTCAGATAGCATTATTTTGGTCTCAGATATGTTTTCTCCGAGATACGTGTCCATAATAATTTTGGTTAATGACTTAGATATATCACCATACAATTCAATTTTTTCATAATTCATATTATGAATATTGAACCATATTATAACTTCTTCTTGAGGTATTGGCTTAGTCATCCAATTAAAAAAATTCTCCATAGAATGTTGTTTCTATGGAGAATAATAATTTAAAAATATCAAATGTGAATTTTTTATTGTGTTTTTCTATTATAAGAGATTAAATCTTTCATTTTTTGAAGGTCTTCTTTTATAATTTTTGTTGCCTTATCTTCGGTAGATTCCAATTGATTCATTATTTTTTGAGCTTTTCCTGTTGAATTTGCTTTGATACTTTTTAAAGAACCGTTTTGTTTTTTTGACCCCGCAACATCCACTGGTTGTGGTTGTCTTTTATATGACACATTCATTTGTTCTGCACCATATAAATTTTCATCAAAGTTCTTTTTAAATCTATCTCCAACTTTTTCACTTCTTTTTGAAACATTACCTAAAGCTTTACCATCTTTACCAGTAATTGCATTACCGTTTTTAGCATCACCTTTAATTTGTTTTGTAATCATTTCATCGTCAGGTTTAATTTCATCATAAACAAGATTTGTCATACCAGGATAAGAGAATGCTTCAATATATTCTTCAACCGCGTCTGACGGATGATACTTCATTTCATTATGTTCTTTTTCCATATCATAATTGCTTTGAGGAAAGTCATCAGGGTTTTCATCATATCCTTTACCACCCATAGTCATGTCTTTCATATAGTCCTTCATCTTCTTAACAACTTCTTTAGCGTAGTCATCATTTTCTTTTTTACTTTCACCTTGAGCCTTTTCAGTTTTCTTTAAACCTTGAGGTTTGTGAACACCAAAATTATTTTTTTCAGATGGGTCTTTAACCATTTGTTCTTTTACGATATTTTCAATCATATCAATTAACTCATTTTCAGTTAACGATAAACTATTTTTACCCTCATTAATATTTCCTAATGTTAACGCCATGTTAACTTGTTTTAATAACTTAGAATCCGCTGCCGATAATTTTTTATCACCTTTAGCCTTAGACATTAAATCTTTTTTAATTGAGTTTAATTTAGATTTAGGAATTTTTTGACCTTCAGGAATACCTAATGATTTATGTAACCCACCTTTTTTCATGTTAGTTTTTTGAATCCATTTATCTTCAGACTCATTTACATTATACTCTTTACCATCAACTTCAAAAGAATCTTTACCAGAGTCTTTAGCTTTAGCCAAAGCTCCTGTAAATGCGTTACCTTCTTCAGTCTCTGCCTCTTCTAACCCTTTAGCAATTCTAACTCTAAATGGTTTACCACCAAAATGTTGTTGGTATTGATTGAAGAATTTTTCACCGTCATTTGGTGCAAACCATCTTTGGTTTTTACCGTGTTTTGCCATTAATGATGGAAAATCTTCAAACTCTTCCTCATCATAATCAAAATCAAAATCACCTGAATGTTCTCTGTCAGATTGGTCAAACCAACCATGTTCATCGTCAAATGAACCAAACATTTTATTTTTAATATTATTTTTGATTTTATTATCTGCTAAACCTTTACCAACATATGTTGGCTCGTCTTGAGATAATTCTTCAGCATCTTCAATATCCTCATCAGAATAGTTGTAGTATTCTTCAACCTCTTTCTTGTGAGCTTTAGCATCTCTTAATTTTTTAAAGTCAGCCGCAGTTATTTTACCTTTAGGTTCGGCAACATCAATTTTGGATTGTCCACCACTAAGGTCTTCATCCATTTCAACTTCTTCCCATTGACCTTTTGTCTCTGAGATATGTTTAATTCTAGAATCAATTTCTTCGTTAAGAATTTTTGAAACTAATTTATCAATATTTTTTTGAAAGTTCTCCATTATTATTTTTTATTATAAATATCTTTATTTTATTCTTTTACCCACATTTTCATATTCATGTTCTAAAATAGTCATGATAACGTCTTTACTAACCCCAAGTTTTTTAGCCACATTCTCAATAGCTTCTTTAACTGATTCGTTTTTACTGATTTTAAGGTTATTAATATCACCTTGATTACAGTATGGAAATTTAGTACACTTCTTTTTAATTTTAACAAATCCTCCACCAGGTATTTGAGTTTTTCTACTTGGTCCCCAATCTTTCTTATTTGTAGATTTTGCCCACATAGATGGTGATTCATATCCACCAACAGAACCTGATGTTGTTGCTTCTTTCGCCTCTACTTTTTCAACTTCACTTTCTTTTAATTTAGGATTTTCAGCTCTACTTTTTTCCCAAAACTCATCGTTACCACCAAATACAGGACCTGAATATGCTCCTGAAGAACCTGAACCTGTTGCCTCTTTAGTTTCTTCTTTACCTACTCTACTATGTTTTTTCTTATTAATAAATGGGTCATTACGTACCGCATTGGGTGTTCCAAAACTACGGACTTCACCTTTTTCGTCTTTGTATTCAGCGGCCTTTTTAAATCCAATATAATCTCTATCCTTCGCAACATCTTTACTAAATTGACTTTTAGCAGAATTTTTTGATTTTTTATTTTTTTCTAAAAAAGTTTCGTATTCATTTCCTTCATCATCAACTTCTTCAACAAAAGATGTTTTATATTTTATAGCATCACCAATAGTCGTATTGTTTAATTCAACATTTGGTTGAGTTAAATACGCTTTGTCTGTTGCGTTTTTAAACATATCTTTTACATTTTCCATGAGTTATGCGTTTTTTAATCTTGGTTCCCAATAGCTACGATTCATCCACATAAATTGGTAGAATTCACGGAACATTCTTAGGGTTATATCTTTAACATCACCTTCAAGTTTACCTCTTTTGATTTCTCTTGAGATTCTGTCTAACAATTTGTCTTCAAATTGCTTAATTGTATTATTATTCATAAAGCTTCTAATCTCTTTACGAATCATAACTTCAATTTCGTTTTTTTCTGTTGATGTTAATGCCATTAGTTTGTTATTAATAAAAATGTTAATGTTAAAATGGCAATACCAGCCAAACCAGATGTAAATTTATTTTTTAATTTTTCTTTTTTTAAATTTAACTCTATTTTTTTTGTATGGTTCTCTAAAATTGAATATTTTTGGTCTTGAGCTCCAATGATTGTTTGATAGTTATTTTCTTTAGTTCTTAATAAACTTATAACACTATCTTTCATAACAACTTTATTTTCTGTTTCTAACAATTGTTGTTCTGTCAATTTTAATTGAGCCTTAGATGAATCTCCACTTAACAAATCTTTAGTGATTTGTTTAACGACTGGTATAGGAAAACATTTAGTTGGTTGATTATTTGTACCTGTTTGAGAAAAAGCTGTCAAGCTCAGGCTCAGAATACTTATCAACACGATTAATTTCTTCATGATATTTTTTTCCTGTTTTTACTTTATTTGTTTTTACCTTTGAAATGTTATCGTCAATCTTTTCAACTTCTTCGTCAATAAGTTCAATTTTACTTTCTAAGATATCTTGTTCTTTGTTAATTTCATTAACAACGTTTGTTAATGAATCAAGTTTTGCTTTATCAATAGTACTCATTGTACTTGTGTTTGACATAGTCATTACCCAATATACAATAAACAACCCTACCAATACTGATAAGATTGTCTTATAATTTTTAATTACAAAATTTTTAATTGTTTCCATTATTCTGGTGACTCTTTTGTTTTCTTTCTGCTAGCCAAAACTTTACCCCATTTAGATTTAAACTTTTGGTAAAATTGTTGTAGTTTATTAATCATACTTAAAAAGTCTTCATCAACTTTCATCATCTCACCGTTAATATAGATTCCACTGTTTTCACCAATTGTAAATGTGAATTCAATATCTTGGTCAATGATTTTACCAGACCAATCAACATTATTTGTGTAAACATTTAATGTGTTAAAGTCTGCCAAATCAGAAACTTCATCTACGAATTCATCCATGGTTTCTTGGAACGCAACTTTTTCGTCTGAAGTAATATCTAAATCATTTCGGTCTTTACCGTGTAAAGCCAAAATACCACCAGATATTCTATATTTTTGTGATTTATCTTTAGGAGTTGGATTTTCACCTTCTTCTTTTTCATCTACAGCAGTTTCGTATTGAGAATCTTGGTCTATTCTACTTTCAATACTTGCCGCCATGTTATCTTGAGTATCTTGCTCAAATAACATTTTTGATTTCTTAATCAACGATTTTATTTCGTCGTACCTGTCGTTATGCAAATTGCCCATTTTCTATTATTTTTGTAAAGGTTTCAAAGTTAAATGATGGATTTAAATCTGTGTATTTTCCGTTAAAATTGCTTCTTGAAACAATCCCTTCAAAATTCTCAACACCGTCAATTTTGGTGTTGTGAGACACACAGTTCTTTTTAATTTTGAATTCATCTATTAGGTGACTACATAACTCAGCAGTTTTCTCAATCTGACTTGTTGTGTATGGTTCCCAAAAGAAGAAATCTCTCCATTTTTTCTCGTAAACCTGTTGATTATAAATACTCCCTTTCCAGTTAATATGATAGGTTGTTAGAGGTTTCTTTTCTAACCATCCTAAATTTTCTAAACAGACCACTATTGAGTTCTTGTTTATATTATCTTCAGTAAAAAAATTGGTATGTCCGTCATTAGGTAAAAGTTGTAAAACTGTTCCGTTTTTTGTTATGACGTAGTTTGGGATTTTATCGTACGTAGAGTTGTATCTAAATTTAAGGGAGGCCAAGTATTCCTCAACCTCCCTTGAAGTATGACACAAGATGATTTGTTTTTTCTTTTTTTGTTTACCAGTAGTTTTGAAGTTTCCGTATTTTTCAATATTAAGCATCTCTTCTTGTGTAACTCAGTCTTTTAATCTCTGGGTCTTCAATCGGTTCCGCTTGGTATTCTTTAATTAAACTTCCAAACTTTTGTTCGTTAACCCTTCTTAATTCTTCCTCAAGTCTATCTAAATCTTCTTGAGTTGGAGTGTATTTTTCTTTTTCAATCTCAGCTTCTTTTTTACCTGCCTCAATACTTAATTCATCAATATCAATAACAGGTTGTGGTAACTCATTACCATTTTTCTTTTCTTCTTCTTCAAACTTAACTAACATATGAAGAAAAGACAATGATATAATTGGTAACATACCACCAGCGAATAACGCTAAGAATCTTTTATGTCCAACAGGGTCACCTGATTCAACACCAAGATAAGAAACGATTGGGTCAACCAAATCAATCCAATCTTTAAATGCCTGTGAATTCACATTAATGTATTGATAAGCAAAAAATATGTTACCAATAAACTGAATAAGGGTTACAATCCCAAATGGGAAATATACTTTCTTACCCATCTGAGCTGATATTGCAGCAAGTGCCGACAACGCAGCAATTTCAATACCTACCGATAAATAAATTGCCCAACTAAATGGATTGGATAAACCATACCAAGAAGTTACGTGGGATATTGACACACCAGCCACCGTTAAAATCGGTACCAAGAATGCAACATAAATTATTTTTTTAAAATTTTTTTGAATCCAATTCATATTACTTTGAAGTTAGTTTTTTAATCTCCTCTTCAATTTGAGTTTGTCTTTGGACATCCAATAACTTTCTATCGGTTGCTTGAATCATTCTTTTTTCTGATTCTAATCCCATAATTTTCAATTCTTTATCTAATTCTGATTTAGTATAAGTTGAATCTTTAATTGCCTCAACTTCTTTTCTCATTTTAGCCAACTCTCTTCCGTCTCCACAACTTTTGAAAAGACCAAGTAATGCAATAACTAAAACAATTACCGTAAAGTTTTTTTGTATAAAATTTTTCATATTCTTTTATTTTTAAATTTATCCCAAATATAAAGGGTGTACTTAATAAATACACCCTTAAATTAGTTTTACAAATAATCAAATAAACTACCCGTCTCATTTCTTAACTTTCGGAGGGCCTTTTCTTTGATTTGTCTTACCCTTTCTTTGGTTAAAGAAAAGTCACCACCAATGTCTTCCAACGTTCTTGTATTACCTGATAGACCAAAATAATCTTCAATAATGACACGTTCACGGTTGTCCAAAACATTTAACATTTCCAATAACTTATCCTTTAATGTGTCTTCAGTTGATAAGTTCGCATCCGCCAATTCAGCGTTTGGATTATTTAAAATGTCCAACAATGTATCACCTTCTTCATTAAGTGGGTTATCATAATTGATTGTGTAAGGCAATGTTGCAAACTTTTCAGGGAGTTCAACACCTGCGGAGTCCATTTCTTTTTTGGCTCTATGTAGTTCTTGAACCACATTAACAGGTAGACGGATGGTTCTTGCATTTTCGTTTAACGATTGCAAGATTGATTGACGGACCCACCAAACGGCATAAGATATGAATCTTAACCTCTTAGTCCAATCAAAATTCTCAATGGCTTTCATAAGACCATAGTTTCCTTCAGCAATAAGGTCAGGTAAATCCAAACCTTGATTCTGATACTGTTTACTCACGGTAATAACAAAACGAAGATTACCTTCCAACAACTCTTGATGAATTTGTTTTTTCTCAGTTTCAGTTGTGGTGCCTGATAACATTCTTTCCGCAAGTTCTCTCTCACGTTCAGGTGTCATTACACGTAGTTTACGGATGTCTTTAAGATATCCCGCAATTTCTTCTTGATTGATAGGTATTGTTGATTTTTCTTTCATATATTAGTTTTTACTGTAGTTATCTAATGTTCCTTTTTCAAAAGGTGTTAATGATTCAACACCACCATTTTTAATCTTATCCAACAATTGGTCCAATGTTAATGGTTTTAAGTTCTTTTTCATCTCATTCAAAAGAAGTGCCACGAACTCATCATCTTCGGTTTCATCCATATAATGGACACCATTTCTTGGTACCAAAACCATTTCAATCCCACAATTCCCTTCATTTGTGTCCAAATTAAACAAATGTTTCTTATTTTCATCTGACATGAAAACTGACACTTTGTCATTATACTCTGACAAAATGAATGACTCATATAAGTCATAAGAAGTCATTTCCAAGTACTCATGTATATCACTCATATCCATCTCAGATGCAAAATGAAAGATTAATACACCTTTTGTAAATTGAAACTTAAGGTTTGGTGAATCAACCACTGGTGACAGAGCAATTGCAATTTCTTTGCAAATTTCATCGGATTTAAATTCTCCGAATATTGTTAATAGGTATTTTTTCATTCTGATTATTTTGACAAAGATACAATAATTTATTTAAACTCGCTTAGAATAACCAACAATTTGATAAAAATCTTTAGTACCCTCACAATACTCTTTAATTAGAGTTAGTAACCCACGGAACATAAATGCTCCAGTTGCTTGTTTCTCACATTTACTGAACAACTCAATAAACGCAGTTAAAGTTCCCATACTATAATAACCGTGTCCTTGTAATAGACTGTATCTTGATGTCATCAAGGTTGGTTGTGTTAATATATAATTGTTTCGTTCCTCAACTGACTTGAAGGGTACGGTGTTATCGTACAGTTCAATCATATCGTTTACGTAATTCAATAATATTGACTTGTTGACTTCCGCTTTAACCAATAGGTCAACAATCCAATGTGTGTGTGATGGTGTACGTAATCTTTTACCTTCTTCCTTATACTTAACAATAAAATCAAGGTCAGGTCTTTCACCACGTTCACCCTGATAAATGGCAACCTCAGTGACGTTATCCGTCTTCCAATATTTAATTGGTTTATGATTAATACCTTTTTTATTAAATTGTAAATGTTTCATCTCTATTAATCTTGTGTTAAGTACTTAAAAAAATCTTTCTGAAAGAATGATTCAAATTCGTTTAAATTATCTCTTAAATACTCAATCTCCAAACTTGGCATATCTTTAATAACATTAAATGTGAAGTATGCTGTTCTAACATACTTGTTTTTTTGGTCACCATTTGGTAAATCCCTATCTAACATTACCTGAAAATATCCTGCCAAGTCTTCGTAATTTATCTTAAGAACATACATTAAAAATCCATCAACAAATCCTGATATGTGAATAACAACTTTATCGTTGATGTATTTGTTATGTCTTCTGTGAGTCAAATCAGAATAGTTACCCCAAGCATCCAATACTTTTTTACCACCTGTTTGAACGTTTCTTGGTTTAACTTCTTCATTAGTTAACTTACTATCATAACCAAGTTTTTTTCCCGTAGACTCCAAACCAACAACTTTACAGGTAATCGCCTCTCTTAATGTTGATGAGTTTGAATCGTTAATGTAAACTTCCAACAAGTCCATCATCATTTGACCATAGGCTTGAATTATATTTTCTTTTGATAACTCACCTTTAGAATATAATACGATTAAATTTAATAATTCTTCTTTCATCAAGCAAAGATAAGAAAAATTTTTTAAATAAAAAAACCCACCTTTTTAGGGGTGGGATTAATTAATTTAAAGATGTTTTCTTAACATGTCCATTACCGCTTCTTCATCTTTATCCCATATGTCTTTGACTTTATTACTGTCAACTAACATTGGTCGAGCATAATATGACATTTTTTTAATTCTATTACCAAATTTTTCTTCAAATTTGTTTTTGGCATAACTAATCATCTCTCTTGTAAATTCTTTATATTCAGCTTCAATATTAGCTTCCCAACCCCATTGTTTTCCTGAAACCAAATAAATTTTCTTATCGTCTTTACTATAATACATTATAAATTTATTCCCACCTGGTGTTCCTGTATTAAATGAAACTTTACCCCCTTTTGAGGATTTATCCTCAATACCTAAAATCCCATTACTTGAAATGATTAAAAAATCAGGAGACGCTTTTGAACCAAATGGCTCTTTTATAAAATAAATTGAATTCACATCAATGTCACCAAAATATTGGGACAATGTAACGGTTGTGAAGTTTGATGGGTTATCGGAGTTATAAACTGATTTTAACTTAGAAATACATAATTTATTTTTAAGAATAAAATCTCCTTTATTAATAAACCCCAAAGATGTGACTTGATTATAAATAAATTCCTCTCTCTTTTTAGAGTTCCAATCATTCCCAATATCATTAACAGTATTTTTTAAAGTATTAAGTAATGTGGTCATTTTTTGACGAGCAACATTCTCATCAGGAATTGTTTGGGAAATCACTTTCTTAATTATAGGTTTTATTTCAGGCATAGTCTATTTTTTAATACGTCAAAGTTATTAATAAATACTTAGTATTCAAAATTTAATATCTCATTAACCGTAATGTTTGAACTATTGAAATAATCTTTAAATGATAATTGATTGGAGTTTAACTTTTCAAATAACTCATTTAGAACCTCAACATTGTCATGGGTTATAATCATGACATGATTTTCAAACAAAAAGTTTTCATTGTCTTTAATCAGAGCAAACCTCATTTTCTTGGATATCACTCTTGGCATTATAATACAATTCTTAATTAAGATAGGCTCATCTGAATTAATATATTGTTTTTTTCCTGGTATTTTACTTTTTAATTTCCCTCCAATAACTAATCCACCAACCTTAATATTATTAGAATATATTAAAACCCTGTCCGTAGGTGTATCAGTCATTTCTTCCTTATGTTTGTACCATAACTTATCACCAATTTGACATTTAAATCCTTTCTCCTTAAGTGTCATACCTGTTGAAAGATTCTTGGTTAAGTTGTATAGACCGTTCTTTAAAGTAATAAATGAATGAGTCTCGTCTACCTTCTTCTGTAATATCAAAAGACAAACATCAATTGAAACCTCCTTAAATGGGACCTCATTTATAATATCAAGAACGGTATACTCCTCATAAATTTTTTGTCTAATATCGTTATACCAAGGACTTGATAATATTGTGGATGGGAGTAAATAAGCCAAAACCCCGTTGTCCTCTAACAACTCAAATGACTTGTCCATAAAAAAATGAATCAAATTAACTCTACCCCTTTTCTCAATCTTATATTTTGATTTTAAAACGTTCATTTCCTCTTCACTATAAAAAGAATATACCAACTCAATATAAGGAGGATTACCTATAATAAACTTATACTTCTTATTAAATTCGGTAAACAAAAAATCACCCAATACTGAATTGGCTCCCTCTATCAGTTTAAAAACATCCTTGTCAATCTCAAAACAATCAATCTCCATATCATGCTTCTTAAATTCAGTGACAAAATTACCAGACCCAAAACTAGGTTCCAAAACAGTCCCTTCCAATTGAATATATTTTTTTATTTCGTTAAGGGTAAATTCACATTCATTTAATCCTGTGTTAAATTGACCATACTTTGATTTTTTTGTTTTTCCCATAATACTATAAATACTTTTTAAGTATAGTTAATTTTTTATAAAAACAAACCCGCACTCATTAATGGGGTATTAATTTAATTGACTTGTAAGAGAATATTATCCCCACCCGCATTATAAATGTATATCTTATTGGACTTGAGACTTTGATTATAAACCTTTTCAACCAAAAATTTTATTGAGAATTCTTTTTGTTTGGAAAATGGTATCTCCTTACCATATGTAATTAATTTTTCACTTAATCTGTTCTTATCAATATTCAAACTCAAAATATCTACCAATGCTTTAAGATAATATCGTTTACCCGATTCAATAATTTTTGGTAGATACTCAGACAATTCTTTTAACTTATTGTCCAAATAAACCATATCATTCTCTGTAAAAATTAAGAGTCCTGCTTTGAAGGACGCATGACTAATTTTTTTTCTTCCCTCAATTTTATTCAATATATAAAAAATTATTTCGTGTTCAAACCCACCATCGTTGCGTGATTTATATTTGTCATAGATTTTCTTATAACGAACATACGATTCTTCTCCCAAAGTCGCTCTTGAACCCATAAAGTTGGTTACATCCCACTCTTTACTTGCGGTATTCAATAATTGAATGTCTGCAATAGATTTTGAATGGTCTTGAATATCAAACTCTTCTCTTATAATAAAAGAAAATGGTATACCTAATTGCATACATGCAAAAAATCGGTGTTGACCCTCAATTATCTTAAAGATTTCTCCTTCAGGGTCATTTGGAGAATACCCGACAATAATTGCCGACTCCAAGATTTGTTTAGTTTTTAATGATTCTTTAATCTTTTCCAGATTGGATGGGTTAATTTCCCGATTACCATTTATGAACCCGAAAAGTTCATACTTACTTGTTACGTACACAATACTGTACCTTGTCATACCGTCTAGTATGTTATTTAAATTTTCCATTATATTTTTGGTTTACCTCTACACCACAAGGTTTTAATTGGTTAATACAGTCGTTATCAAAATAACCTTGACTGATATTTCAAATATACAAAATAAAATTTAAATGGTCAAAAAAAAGTCTCACATTACTGTGAGACTTTTGAAATGTTATCGGTTTTGTTAATTCTAACCACATTGTCCGCCCAATTTGATATGAGTGGGTTATGACTAATAACAAAGATTTTCTCAAAGTAATCCTTCAACTTCATAAAGAAGTCTCCAACCATTTCTAAATTTTCATTAGAAACTTTACCCCAAGTCTCATCGTAAACTGATATGTTTGGTTTTGGAAGTGAACAGACTTTGGAAAGTACTGCCCTAATAGCCAACGCTCCAATTGTCTTTTCATATCCTGAACCAGCGGTCATTGGTTTTTCAATTCCTGTACCGTTATCAATCATGATAAAGTCAACCTCGTTCTTGTCGTTGATACGAATCTCCAAGTTAAAGAAACATGAGTCCTGAAGAAGTCTTTGAAGTTCAGAGTTAATCAACGGCATCATGGTCTTCATAATCACTTTGGTAATACCATTCTTTCCAAACACATCAACGTAGATTTTATAAATCTTCTCACGTTCAAACTCTTCAGCGATTTTCAAGATGATACCATTGTTCTTCTCAATACGAGCTTGTAGGTTTTCAATTTGGTTTTGGTTGGTTGCTTGGATTCTTTCGTATCCACGTTTCTCCCCAATCAATTCATCAATTCTTAAACCAGCTTTAACAAGTTGTGCGTCAACCTCGTTGTTCTTCTTAATCTTGTCTTGAACCTCTTCGTATCGTTTAAGTTTGTCTTTGGCCTGACCAAGTTTCAAATCATTTGATTCCAATGATAATTCATACTTCTCTTTGATAAGTTTGTTTCTTTCGTACTCATCAAAGTCTTTTTTAAGTTGAGTAAACGATTGTTCTTTCTTCTCGTAATCACTTATCTCTGTTTTGAATTCTTTAACAAGTTTTTTGTATCCTTCAAGTTGGTCAATCTTCTTCTTGGTTAACTCGGCTTCCATGAGTTTGATACCACAATGTTCGCATTGGATACCATCACCATATTTTCCAACAAGGTCTTCAATCTCCTCAACTTTATTCTCAGATGTAACAAGTTCAGCAAATCTTGATTTGATAACCTCTTTAACCGCATCGTGCTTATCTTCATGATAAAACTCTTTTGGCTCAATAACTTTAACCTCATTGATTTGACCTTTGATTCTTTCACTGGCATTTTCAAAGTCTGTGATGTCGCCCTGTAATTTAATTGGGTTCAATACAATCAACTCTTGGTCAATGTCGGCGTACTTTGATTTCAACAGGTTGTCTTTGTAGTCCTGACCTTTTTGTAATCTCAAATCAACATCCGTGATTTTGGTGTTGGCATCTGTAATCTCGTTCTTAAGACGTTGGATTTCTTCAGTTGATGTCTCATTATCTTGTTTTAATGATTCTGTGTTATATACATTTGACATCATACCTTTTGAAAACTCTGAGTAAATCTCTTTACCAGTTTCTTCCTTGTTCTTTAAGAATTCAAGACCCAAGAATCTGCTCAACACCTGACCACGAGCGGTTGGTTTTGCGTCCAATAAATCCTCAAGATTAGACGCTGTGGTGACAATTGTCATCAAGAAGTCGTCCATACTACCAATAGATGTTTTCATGAAGTTCTCGGTCTCCCTACGTTGTTCTCCCGTGAAGTTTTGAAGCTGACCATCGGCAAGTTTCTTGAAAAACTCTAACTCAGTTTTAACATTCCATTCACCAGCTTTGGATTTCTTTCTTTCAATCTGACGAGCAATTACATACTCCTCACCATCAATCACGATGTCACCCTTAACACTAACCTTATTGATATCTGTAAATCTATTAAAGATTTCTTCTGCCTTCTGTGTTTTTGTTGTTGTGTTAAAGAATAAGAATAAAAGTAAGTCAACCGTCAATACGGTCTTACCTCCAAAGTTTGGTGGGTCGGATTCAACAACCGTAATACCATTGCACTTATCAAAATCAATAACTTGGTTCTCACCATAAGATAAGAAGTTACTGAATTCAATCTTTTTAATGTACCACCTTTTAAATGGTGTTACTTCAACTTCGTTAGCCAACATTCTATTCTCCACCGCAGAATCAATGCCCATCACTTGGTCATAATATTGGTCTTGAGCTTTGGATTCCAACAATGATTTGATAAGTTCTTTTTGGTAGTTCTTATCCATAATGTTAACCGAAACATCAATCGTTTGTTGAGTATCTTCTGTTGTCTTAACTTTTGTTATGACGTTGATGTTGGTTGAATTATATTTCTTTTGGAAATATTGTTTAACCGACTTGATTCTTTCTTGTGTGAAGTTTTCTGGAGTATCTTCCCAAATGACTTGGATATAAGGATTCTCCAAAGCTGTAATATCTAACTTTGTTGCCATATGTTTATAGTTGTACGTTGGTATTGGATTGAATAAATCCCATTTCATTATAATTGTATTTGAGTGTCACCAGACATTTCAACTTCACGTTGTTTTTTTAATTCTTCAAGTTGAGTCTTCATTGACTCGTTGAATAGTTTTTGCATTGCGTTTTGTCTACCTACATTCTCTTGGTTTCTTGTAGCAATCCTTTTTCTGTGTGCGGTTTCACCGCCTCTTTTTTTTGATTTTCCCATTTTATTGTTTTTTAATTACTTTCTATTTGAAGGTCTATTTTCTTCAAACCACTCAACGATTGCGTTTATTGCCCATACTGACCCCGAAGCTAACATACCATCAAAGAACCATGAGTAATACTTGTGAACTCCGAGTAATTCGTGTACAGGTGAATATAAGAAAATTCCGTAGAAAAATCCAATCCATGTTGATGCACACATCATACATTTAATCATGTCACTTACGAAGATAAAAAATCCACGTAAAGGAAATTTTGGTGTGTTTGATGCTTTGTTAATTAAATTTCTTGGTCCGTTAAAGATTGAACCATAAACTAAGATGTTGCTTATCCCATAAGCCATAATCATCCATAATAATAATTGTACCATTTTTGTTTTATTTATATAATTTATCGTCAAGGTTTGACCCTTTTAAGTAGACGGCTTGTTTATTATCTTGGAACTTTTGAATCTCCTGAATAGTCTGTTCCAATTCTCTTATTTTTTTGTCTTTATCCAACGTTTCCTGTCTAACTTTAGCTAAAGTTGTTTGTAACGCATCTAACTTTGGTTTTAAAGAATTGTCCGTTATTTCCTTCTCTACGACCACTTCAACTATCTTTTCTATTGGTTGTCTATCTAGTTGTTTATCTAGTTCTTGTCTAAGTCTATCTAGTTCTTCATCTTTCTTAGACATTTTATCTTGGAAAATATTTTCCATTTCTGTCGTTATAGTGGAAAATTCTTCTCTAATTATACCAATTTCGGTAGTTTTAGTGGAAAATTCTTGTTCCAACTGTTGTATTTTTAACAACAGTTCATTCTCACTACTGTTGTCGTAAATTGTTACAATTTTTTCGACAGGAACCTCTTTAATAACAGGGACCTCTTTAATAACCTCAACCAATTTTTCAACAGTTATTTCTTTGATTACCTCAACAGGAACTTCAACGTACTCAATCTTAACTACCTCTTTGATAACCTCAACAGGTATTTCCACCCGTTTTTCACGGATTACCTCAATTTCCACCCGTTTTTCTTGTTCTCCACCCGTTTTACTCAACAAACCATACTTTTCAATCGTGAACCCCTCCAAATACGATTTCTTAACAATATCTTCTGGTACGAACTTATTTAGTTCGCAGTATCTTGTTAGGTCTTTGTATTGTTTTGAATCAAGTTCAAGGGTGATGTCCATCTTAGTAGTTCACAAGTTTTTCAGTTCCTTCAACCAAGTTATCTATTGAGTTGATGTAAAATGATAAGAA
>Ga0209500_10001368_pt1 | contig 18358 bp, 11 predicted proteins | sample S_140212_EF_Meta_FD_187323 | JGI IMG/M metagenome (GOLD analysis project Ga0209500, IMG submission 187323) | Freshwater microbial communities from Lake Simoncouche, Canada to study carbon cycling - S_140212_EF_MetaG (SPAdes) (version 2) | ecosystem: Environmental > Aquatic > Freshwater > Lake ... | reverse complement strand
GAAGTGGTTGCGACTGTTGTATTGGTTCTTACACCATAGAAACCAAGACCAGGAACTCTTAAGGTAGTTACATTGGTATCACCAAGTGTAATCTCATTAGATACTGTTGCAGAAGAAGGTTGAGCATCATAACCAAGGAAGGTATTATTGCTTCCTGTTGTGATGTTATAACCAGCACTTATTCCAGTAGCAGTGTTTAAGGTTCCAGTGGTATTGAGTCGGAGTGCATTAACTCCAATAGCAGTGTTGCTACCAGTGGTGTTGGAGAAGAGGGCACCTTGCCCATTAGCAGTGTTGAAGTTGCCAGTGGTGTTGGAGTAGAGTGCTTGATATCCATTAGCAGTATTGTTGTTTGCAGTGGTGTTGGAGTAGAGTGCTTGGTATCCAGTAGCAGTATTGTTGGTTCCAGTGGTGTTGTAGTAGAGTGCATTTACTCCAGTAGCAGTGTTGCTGATTCCAGTGGTGTTGGCACGGAGTGCTTGATATCCATTAGCAGTGTTATTGGATCCAGTGGTGTTGAAACGAAGTGCTGCATATCCATTAGCAGTGTTGTATTGCCCAGTGGTGTTGTTTTGGAGGGATCCAAATCCATTAGCAGTGTTGTAGTATCCAGTGGTGTTGGTTTGAAGAGCACCTGCTCCAGTAGCAGTGTTGTTGGATCCAGTGGTGTTGGAGTAAAGGGAATTTAATCCAGTAGCAGTGTTATATGATCCAGTCGTGTTGGAGAAAAGTGCTTGAGTTCCATTAGCAGTATTTTGGGTTCCAGTGGTGTTGTAGTAGAGTGCATAATAACCAGTGGCAGTGTTGTTGATTCCAGTGGTGTTGGAGTAGAGTGCTTGGTATCCATTAGCAGTATTTCTATATCCAGTGGTGTTGAATTGAAGGGCGCTAAATCCAGTAGCAGTATTTTGATTTCCAGTGGTGTTATAACAGAGGGTGTTGCGACCAGTAGCAGTATTAGTGATTCCAATAGTGTTGGAGAAGAGTGCGGATACTCCATTCGCAGTATTGCTGGTTCCAGTAGTGTTGGAATAGAGTGCTCGGTATCCGGTAGCAGTATTGCTTTCTCCAGTGGTGTTTGCTTGGAGTGCTTGATACCCATTAGCAGTGTTATAATATCCAGTGGTGTTGAGATATAGTGATGCATACCCATTAGCAGTGTTTTGGGTTCCAGTGGTATTGGAGAAGAGTGCTAAGACTCCAGTAGCAGTATTCCTACTTCCAGTGGTGTTGTTATAGAGTGCTTGGAATCCAGTAGCAGTGTTGTTGGATGCAGTGGTGTTGGATGTGAGTGCTCTAAATCCAGTAGCAGTATTATTGGCTCCAGTGGTGTTGGCATAAAGTGCCTCATATCCATTAGCAGTGTTGTTACTTCCAATAGTATTAGTGCGAAGAGCACTTAATCCCGTAGCAGTGTTATAATTTCCTGTGGTGTTGGAATAGAGTGCTTGGAATCCATTAGCAGTATTTCTGACTCCAGTAGTGTTGGCATTTAATGCATACATTCCAGTAGCAGTATTGTTGCCACCAGTGGTGTTGGAATAGAGTGCTTGGAATCCATTGGCAGTATTGTTAGATCCAGTAGTGTTGGAATATAGTGCAGATCGACCAACAGCAGTGTTAACGACTCCAGTAGTATTACCCAAAAGTGCCTGATAACCAATAGCAGTATTACTATCTCCAATAGTATTACTTAAAAGTGCCTGATAACCAAGTGCAGTGTTGCTACTTACACTTCCAGATCCTCTACCAATTGTAAGACCATTAACAGAAGCATCACCAGTTGAAGGATTATAAAGTAGACCACTATTCACATAAACTACATTATTGCCAGAAGTCGTGCTAACAAAAGTTAAGTATCTTGAAGCATTTGTTGAATCTGCAGTGATTGCTATGGAGTTTGCGGATCCTACATTTGTTGTGCTTGCATTAATCCAAGAAATAGCAGATCCAGTTGATGATAAGATTTGTCCAGAAGAACCAGTGGCATTTGAGGAATCATAAAGTGCTCCGGTAAGTCTTGCATTACCCTGAATGTGTAAGGATTGTGATGGATTTGTGGTTCCTATACCCAAAGAACCACTTAAATAACCACCACCAGTAACCTGAAGTTTTTGTGATGAGGTTCCTGTAAGACCAGTAGATCCAATCGCAACATTACCACTATAGGCAACTAAACTTACGGTTCCACTGGCATCAACATCAATACTTGGAATACCAGAAACATCATTCACAGAGAAGATACTTCCAGAAGTCAGGTTATTAGTAATAGAGAATAACTGACCTGCAGTGCCTTCCCAACTTAATGTTCCTGAGTTTAATTCATATGCCTTTTGAGTGATGTGCTGACCTGTAGAAGAACCAGCAGCAACTAAAAGATTTCCAAGAACATGAAGTGACTGTAAAGGATTTGTGGTTCCAATACCAGTGCTGGTTGAAATATAAGCACCACCGGTAACCTGAAGTCTTTGTGATAAGGTTCCTGTGGATGTTGCCGCACCAATCAATACTGGTCCGTTGGTGAATGTTGAGATGCCAGAAATACTTAATGCTGTTCCTACAAGATTATCAGCAATCGTAATTGTTGCACCGACACCTGATGCGGTTGCGACAACATTACCACCAACAAAGTTTAGAGAAGTAATACTTGACGATGTTCCTACTGTTGTTCCCTCATCACGAATAGTGATACCGATAATAGCACCGGCAATAGATCCTATATTAATATTAGTAAGACCAGAACCATCACCATAATAAGTAACAATACCAGTAGATGCAGTTATGATGCCAGAAGAAATCTTAACCGTTCCTAATGTGCTGATGCCCGATACGGACAAAGAAGTAATTGATGCAATACCACCTATGACATTTGTAGAGATTCCTGCATTAGGTGTATAAGTTGCTATGCCTGCTGTATTAGAGTATCCAGAGAATGTTGAGAAACCAGATGTATTAGAGTATCCAGAGAATGTTGAGAAACCAGATATATTAGAGTAGGTAGCAATACCGGAACTATTAGCATAAGTTGCTATGCCTGCTACTTTGGCATAATCTGCACTTGTAACATTACCAAGAAAAGAACCAACAAATTGTGTGGCAGTTATGATGCCAGAAGCATTAATATTTCTTACAACTGATAAATCATTTTGTGTGAATTGAACGCCACCAACGGCAAGTCTAACTCCATTAGGTACTTGTGTGCTACCAATACCAACTCCATAATTGAATAACCAGGCATCAGTTCCTAATCCAGTCCAAGAACCAGACTTCAACCACATAATCTGCTTATATGTGTATGGAACACTATCAGTACCAACACCAGCAACAATATCAATTAGTGGAGTCCCTTCTGTGGATGCAATTGCAATACCACCGTGATTTGCAGTAGTATCAGTAGAAACATCCTGGTTTAGTGCATTAGTTGTAATACCAGCAACAATATCCTTATCTTTAATTTGAAGTGTGGCAGCATTTAAGATTACGGAAGTGCCACCAACACTTAGATTTCCCGAAATACTAAGATTGCCAGTAACAGTAAGTCCAGAAGACTGTGAAATAACACTTCCAGGAGCAGTTCCTGTTAGATATTGTGCATCATTAGACAGTGTAATCGTGGCACCGGCACCCGATGCGGTTGCCACAACATTCGGACCAACAAAGTTTATACTCGAAACACTTGCTGCCGAACCAACAATAGTTCCCTCATCTTTAATAGTAAGACCAGTAAAACTGCCCGATAGCGCACTAGAAGATACCCAGGTAGGATTTTGACCTGCGCCATTCGTAATTAAAACTTGACCAGCAACTCCTGGAGATAAGAATGTTGTTGAATTAACCGTAGATTGATATGGTAGAGATCCTTGCACTCCACCAACAAGATTTACTGCACTTGTTGCAATCCCAACTACATTTCCGTAAAATGTTGTGGCACTAACTATACCAGTAAATAGAGCATCACCATCAACGTGTAGTGCTACAATTGGGTTTGTAATTCCTATTCCGGTATTAGCTCTTAAAAGTGCCATTTTTTCTTCTTATATAAGGTTATTTATTAGTTAAAATTTAAGCATCGCCAGTAAATATGAATGCCACATAATTATTATTTACAACATTAGATCCATTCCAATATAAAGCAGCAGATGGATCAGTATTATTATAGTTACCAAAACCATAACCATTTGTTGTCCTATAATCAGGACCGTCATTACCATCAACTTTTCCACCAACAACAAATGCCCACAATCCATCATCAAAAGAGAATTGTGATGTGGAATTATATCCAGTTACACTATCCGGAAATTGGTTATTGCTATATCCCCAACCGGCATTTCCTGTTACATCTGAGGTTAAAACATTTCTATTTGGTCCAATTACAACTTGATACACTCTCATATAATTCAATATACCTAATGTTGGACTAAAAATAGATTTTGTAGTGGTGACGGGTTTACCACCACCTACTATATTATTTGAAATGTCAATTATATCGTTTGTAAAAATCCATACTAAAGTGCCAAGAAATCCATTTGTTGTTCCATCAAATATCGATGCTGCCATCCACTTATAGTTATTAATCTCTGGTATACCATAATTAAATCCATTATTCATATCCACAATTGTATTTCCTGTGGAAAGAATATTAGAATTCAAGGTACTATATACAAATCCAGGACTAGTAAATGTATGTTTTCCTGAGGGAGTGCCAATTCCTTGAAGTGATTCTGAATTATAATTCTTTGTTGTTACGGCAAAAACATTAAATGATGGGTGAGATGTTTGAATCAAATTCTGAACATTTTTAAAATTAGTATTTGTTACTGATGTAATTAATCTTAAAGAAGATGATAAAGATACTAAACTATCAAATATATCATTATTAATTGATAATGTTCTTTCATCAAAATAATTGTATGCAACAATCTTTTTATCATTTGAAATTCTTAATGGAGTATTGGATGATAATTTTGTTTGCATATTTTCATCAAATAATGCTCCATATAATATACCTTCACTAGTAATTCCAGCATTTCTACTGGGATCAGAAATTTCATCAATCCGAGCATAAACCTGCATTACTCCGTTAGATTTGAGTCTTCCTAGAATTGCCATTATACGAATATAAAGTCGAGTGAATTTTGAGAAGGATTATGCTGAATATAAAAACGATTTGCTGATCCAGAAGACTGAATACCAATTGATCCAATTACATCAAGATTTTCTCTTGGAGATCCGGTTCCTACTCCAAGTTTATTGGTAGAAGGAATAAATGATAATTTAGTTGTAGAAATACCAAGAGTTGAGATTCCAACATTATTTACCAGAGTTGGATATACTGGAGAAGAAACTGTAGGATTTTGACTATTAACTATTACGACACCAGATGTTTGAATTCCACTCAGGTTAGAACCATCACCATAATAAGTAACAATACCAGTGGTTGCTGTTATAATACCGGAAGAAACTAAAACTGTTCCAAGTGTAGAGATACCAGATACTGATAATGATCTTACTGATGCAATACCACCGATGACATTTGTAGATATCCCGGCATAATCAACATAACCAGTTCCACCAACAATAGCAGATGCCTGAATATTAACAAGTCCAGAACCATCACCATAATAAAAAACTGTAGTGACACCAGGATTTGTTGATGTTATAATACCAGAAGAAATCTTAACTCCTCCTAATGTGCTGATGCCCGATACGGACAAAGAAGTAACTGATCCAATACCGCCAATTACATTTGTAGAGATTCCGGCATTAGTCGCATAAGTTGCTATTCCTGCGGTAGATGCATAACCGGCAATAGTTGCTATGCCTGCTGTTGTGGCATATCCAGCATAAATTGCATAAGTTGCAATACCCGCATAATTGGCATAGGTTGCAATACCAGCATAAGTTGCATAGGTTGCAATACCAGCATAAGTTGCATAGGTTGCAATACCAGCATAAGTTGCATAGGTTGCAATACCAGCATAAGTTGCATAGGTTGCAATACCAGAATTAGTCGAATACCCAGCATTAGATACATAATCGGCAACAGTAATTGTTGCAATAGTTCCAAATGATGTTGCGGTTGCAACAATATTTGGACCCCTAAAATCTAATTGATTAATACTATAGGCAGTTCCAACAATTTGCCCTTCGTCCCTAACAATAAGTCTACCAATTAATGTATCAAGACTTAATGGAGCCCAATACGGAGCACTATTTGCACCATCCGTAGTTAAAACATCTCCAGGATTTCCATAAGCAATAAATCCAGTAGTATTAACTCCTGTTTGATACGGAATAGAATTCTTGGCACCTCCGGCAAGATTAGTTGCTATGCCTGCTGTTGTAGCATAACCGGCATAAGTTGCATAAGTTGCTATACCAGCAGTAGTGGCATATCCGGCATAAGTTGCTACACCTGCTGTTGTGGCATATCCGGCATAAGTTGAATAGGTGGCAATTCCTGCACTATCTGCATAAGTGGTAATACCAGGATTAGACCATCTAATTCCGGTTGCTGTGGATAGAAGCACTTGACCAAATATGCCAGGTGCATTATTACCATCATAAAGTGCTCCAGTAATCCTAGCATTTCCTTGAACATGTAAAGATTGGGATGCAACTGTAGTGCCAATTCCAACCGAACTCGAAATATAAGCACCACCAGTTACTTCCAATACTGTTAAACTTTCAGTATAAGAAGTAATACCAATCTTAAGATTTCTTTGGCGGTCGCTAATATACTTTGTCATTTTAGTTGAGTGTCTCTAGAATACTTCCAATAAACTTAATATTAGAACTATTACTTGCCGATAAAACAAGAGAGTCACCAGATTCTAAAGTCAGTTTTCCTTGAATTAAAGAAACAGAATCATTTCCTTGAACCGGAAATTGTTTTACGATTTCAGTGGTAACTGCAATACCGGCAGTCGTTCTTCGATGAGAAAATGAAATTGTATGAGTATTCGAATCAACATTTGCAACTTGTGCTAAAAGTATAACTCCAGTATATCCAACAGGTGCCGTATAAATGCCGACTGGACTTGTTGTTGCTACTCTTGTAACTGTTTTGAATACATTTAATGGTAATGCCATTTTTAATTATCCCCCTAGTGCTAGAATGAATGGTGTTACGGTTGAGAATAAACTCTTAGAATAGAATGATCCAGAAATAGTTCCTGTTTGTTGATTCACCACAACACCCTCACCAATTCTGAAGTTGCCAGATTGATCAGTGCTCGTATAAACAACCAACCCACCATTTCTAAGATCAACTTCATTATCTTGAATTGGAACTCCACCGGTTGCTGGTAGTGCTTTTGCAATTTCAGTTCCGGAACCAATATATTCAAATGAATGCCCAGATGCAAGAACCCTACTTTGTTTATAAAATGGAACTTCTGTTCCAGGGGTTACTACATAAGGAATGTTTTCACTGATAGTAACCGTGCAGATTCCGGCAGAGATTGGAGTAGAACTAAGAATTGGATAATAAGATTGTAATAATACTGCAGATGCCGTTGCTGTATTTATCCCAACATTAGGAGAACTAATTGTAACCTTAGGAACTGTAGTATATCCTCTACCACTTGAGATAAGATCAAAAGTGGTTACTGACCCATTAGAAATATTTGAGACTGCTTGTGCCGTAACTCCCCAACTAGTATCAGGGTCTGTAATTGTAACTGTTGGTTTTTCAGTATATCCGGTTCCACCAGATCCAACTATAATCTTAGAGACTGTATAATATAAATCACCAAAATAAATTACCTGCCCATCAAAAGGACGAATGACATTATTCTTTGCAGTCCCTGTATTAGGAACATAAGTATGTGGTTGAGTAGCAACACCAACATTTACGGTAAATACGGTACTTGCCATCGAAACTGCAGGTAGATTCAATTTGCTTGTGGCAACTCCAACAGAACTAGAAGTAACTGCACCAATAAGATTATCAATAAATGTCTGGACATTTGCACAAGCTGCAGGATCAGTATTTGTAGGATCTCCAGCAATAGTTCGGTCCTGACCATTTAATTGATTTGTAATTGCCTTCTTAGAATAATCTCTGACTCCATTAAATGCTGAAATGGATTCTGCAACTTCTCCAACAATTCCACCAATCAGTGGATCACCATTTGCATTAAAGTACCCCTTAATGAAATTGCGAATATTTTTATTTGTATAGTCTCTTACATCCAGAGAAACTGCATCGACCAAATATCCAATATCTCTATAACACTTACTTGATCCGGTAAGAAATGTTCCGACATTTTCACTAAAAGTATTCAGGTAAGATTGACTTCCAGATCCAATTACGGTTGTGACAATTCCTACAAGAGTATTGATATTTGCCTGAACATCAGTACAAGAATCAGGATTACCAGAAGGGTATACAGTGATTGCAATTCCTGGTCCACCATAGGTTGCTTTTCCAGAACTAATGCCAACATCCTTAACATTCAGTTGATTCGTAATTGCTTTCTTACAATAATCTCTCAGACTATTAAAGGAATATACTGACTGTATTCTTTCAGACGTTCCAATTCCAACAGAAGTGGCACCATTAAAATAAAAGTTAGTAAAGTCTCTTGAATACTTATTACCACCGGTAAAGACATCGGTAGAAACTGCATCAACCAAATAACCCAAATCTCTGGCACAAATATTAGTGGTTGAGATTCCTAAATTAGTTGTCTGTGGGAATCCTGCTGCAACAGAAGTTCCAATACCAACACCGACTGTTACGATACCCACAAGAGTATTGATAGTTGCCTGAACATCTGTGCAAGAATTAGCATTACCGGAAGGATATACGGTAATTCCAACTCCAACACCACCATAGGTTGCTGGTCCAGAACTAATGCCAAGATTCTTTTGATTTAGTTGATTCGTAATTGCTCTCTTAGAATAATCTCTTGCAGCACCGAATGCCGCAATAGATGGTGCAAGTTCAGTTGTGCCAATACCAGTTCTTGTGACTCCATTATAATACTGGAACACAAACTCTCTTGAATACTTATTACCACCGGTAAAGACATCGGTAGAGATAGCATCAACTAAGAATCCTAAATCTCTGGCACACTTGGCACCACCAGTCGTAAAGGTTCCCAGATTAGTTGTCTGTGGGAATCCTGTAGGAGCACCAGTTCCAATTCCAAGACCAACTGTTACGATACCAACAAGAGTATTGATATTTTGTTGAACATCCGTACAAGAATCAGGATTACCAGAAGGGTATACAGTGATTGCAATTCCAGGACCACCATAAGTTGCTGGCCCAGAACTAATACCGACATCCTTAAGATTGAGTTGATTTGTAATTGCCTTCTTGGCATAGTCTCTGGCAGAATTAAATGCCAAAATAGAAGGTGCAAGTTCTGGATTTGCAATTCCTCCATTAGCATACTGGAACACAAATTCTCTTGAGTACTTATTTCCACCGGTAAACACATCGGTAGAAATTGCATCAACCAAGAATCCTAGATCTCTGGCACAGGTATTTGTGGTGGAAATTCCAAGGTTGGTTGTCTGTGGGAATCCTGCGGCAACTGATGTTCCTATTCCAACACCGACTGTTACGATACCGACAAGAGTATTGATTGTTGCCTGAACATCCGTACAAGAATCCGGATTGCCAGAAGGATATACGGTAATTCCAACTCCAACACCACCATAGGTTGCTGGTCCAGAACTAATACCGACATTCTTTACGTTTAGTTGATTTGTAATTGCCTTCTTGGCATAATCTCTGGCAGCACCAAATGCCACAAGAGAAGGTGCAAGTTCAGTGGTTCCGATTCCGGTTCTAGTGGTTCCGTTATAATACTGGAATACATATTCCCTCGAATACTTATTGCCACCGGTAAACACATCAGTGGAGAGTGCATCAACTAAGAATCCTAAGTCTCTGGCACAAACTGTTCCACCAGTCGTAAAGGTTCCTAGATTTGTTGCGGGTAATGAAGAAGTATTTCCTGCCCCAATCGAAGTTGTTACGATGGTTACGAGAGTATCAATATTTGATTGAACATCGGCACAGGCACCAGTGCTGGTATTTGGAATATTAGATCCACCACCATTATAAGTTGCCTTTCCTGTGCTAATTCCAACTTCTTTATATGTAAGTTGATTTGTAATTGCATTCTTTATCAAATCTCTTGCCTGATTAAAAGCAAAGACTGATTGGACTTCTTCACCAACTAATCCATTTGAGATTGGACTTCCTGCACTATTAAAATATTGAAGTGTGAATTGTTTTGCATAATTATTTCCACCGGTAAAGACATCAGCAGAAATGGCATCGACAAAAAATCCAATATCTCTCTTACACTTTACTTCGGTGGATGAGATTAATGGAAATGATGCTTGAGTAGCAGTCCAGGCAGTATTTACAATTTCTGTTTTATTTTTCTGAATCAGACGATAGGCATCATAATATCTGGATCGTGCATTTGTTAATGTATCTCCAGGAAAATAGAATGGTGAATAAGAAGTATAGGCAATCGCAACGGCAGCAAGAGACTTATCAATAATTTCCTGCTTGTTTCTTTGAATCAAACCAGAAGAATCATAATAACGATTTTGATTATAAGGAACAGGGTCGGTTGGGAATCTAAAGGCAGATGGAAAACCAACCGCAATCGATGCCAGTGCCTTATCAACAATTTCTTGCTTGTTTTGTTGAATCAAACGATAAGAATCATAATATCTGGATCTCGAATTTGTTAATGTATCTCCAGGAAAATAGAATGTGGGATAGGAATCATACTGAAGAGCAACGGCAGCAAGAGACTTATCAATAATTTCCTGCTTGTTTCTTTGAATCAAACCAGAAGAATCATAATAACGATTTTGATTGTAAGGAACAGGATCATCAGGGAATCTAAATGATGATGGGAAACCAACTGCAATTGATGCCAGAGACTTATCAACAATTTCTTGCTTGTTTTGTTGAATCAAACGATAAGAATCATAATATCTGTACCTAGAACTTGCGGCAGGATCACCAGGAAAAACAAAATCCGGATGATTCAGTGCAATTGCTGCAAGAGACTTATCCTGAATCTCCTGCTTGTTTGCCTGAATTAAATTATAGGAATCATAATATCTTCCAGGTGCAACAGTCTTTGCCTCAAATACATATCCCTTTTGACCACTTGGATAAAATCTAGTTCCTGGCTCATAAGGACAAACAAATCCAAGTCCGGAAAGAGTAATACCCATTCCAACTGAGAACTGGTGTGGAGCACTTGTATATGCGGTTAGAATGCCAGTTGTATTACCATAGATTGCATTTGTAATGTTTAGGGTTGGAACATTCAGGTCTATCGCAAAAGTATCATCATTTATTGATGATGGAGAACCTGTAACAATTCCAGTATATTTAAGAGGGCCTAGACCATCGGCAACAAGTCCATAAGTACCGAATGATGAGTTAGAGTTTGTAAGATCACAAGCAGCACCTGTTCCACAGAATACTGCAATATCACTACAAATTGTGAAGAGAGAAACTAACTGGGCATATCCCTCATTCGTAATTGAGATTCCAATACCACCTTGATTGTATTGAGTATAAGAGTCAAGAACCATACTCTTAGTTGGTCCAATTGCTTTGGCACCATCAATTCTCATTCCAATACTTCCTGGAATGAAATTGGTTCCGTTCTGTATATAAGGTGACTGATCAAAATATCCTATTTGATCGGGATTAAAAGCAAAGATTGCCCCACCAGGATTCATCGTTCCTGTATAAGACATCTCTGCAACATAGACTCCATTTGCCACATAGAACAAATCTTTATCTGCATTCTGTGGTGATACTGATACTTCTCTTAAACTATCACCAACAATTGAGACTTGTTCTGGAATGGTTAGGGGATTATTTTCTATATAAGATCCAGCACTAACTTTAATAACTGATCCTGTTGTTGCTGCTGTGAGTGCTGCTCCGATTGTTCTCTTGGCATCTCCAAGTTTTTTTCCTGTGTTTGTATCGTTTCCGTCTTTTGTGACATATAAAATATTTGTGACTGTTGTGCCAGAACCAATGCGAACAATATCCGTACCTATTCCAGGACGCTCTCTCTTGGCAGTTAGTTCACCATCATAAGTGTTAAGAGCTAATTCTCCTAACTGAAGATCTGATAGTTGTGGTCTTTTACCAGGAACGGCAGACCTTTTTATCCTAATCGGAGTTGCCATCTATTACATTCGGTATTTACCAAAATCAGTAATATTTACTGCCTTTCATTTATTTATTCAAGTTAAATTATTCCTTCTTGGACGATAGGCATAAAGATTTGCTGGTGCTTCTGGTTTCATCCATTCTTTAATTCTCTCATAGTTTGCTTCCGTAAAGAAACACTGATTATAATACCACTGCTCCCAAGCAGTATGTCCCTTAGATTGATTGCAAGAATGACAGCAGGCAACTACATTCGTCTTAATGTCCAAACCACCCTTACACTGGGGAGTAATGTGGTCTAGTGTGATATTTTCTTGTGATTCGCAATAGGCACACTTGTGTTCCCATTGGTCTTTTATACTTTGTCTCCACATCCTCTTTGCATCTGATTTTTTTGTCGTTTCCAGATTAAACAAATAGTCCTTAAACGAATGTGGAGGAACCATAAGTATTTGCAACTTATGATTATTTAGATGCCAAACCTTCTTCTGGTCGCATTAAAGTTTTGTGAGATTTCTGTTGCTGTGAGTGCTCTATTGTATATTTGGACTTGTGGGATGTTTCCTTTGAATATATCTGGGGCATGATTAACACCACTCCTTCCAATTACATATTGAGAATTGTTCATAGACTGTCCATCATTATACGTTACTGGACAAGCAATTGCATTCAAATATCCTGTACACAGTGCCCCCACTCTAGTCATTACAACATAATACCATTGGTTTAATGATAATGTTGTCCCAAATCCCTTCCATCCACTCCAGTAAAATCCAAGTTCTGAAGGATATCCGTTCAAATCAAATCCAAAGGTAGGTGCATATTCACCATTTCCCATAAAAGCAGACAAGGTTGCACCAGCACCTTTTAAACTAGTTGGATAAACCCATGCAGAATATGTAAAATTACCTGTCCCTATATTATGATTTATAGATGATGTTAATGTGTAATCATCAACACCATCAAAAACAATAGATCCACCATTCGCACTACTATAAGTCGGTCCATTTGTCAGTGTTCCTGTATTACTATTACCACTCAAATCAGTCCAAGTAGTTCCAGAACCAACATAACTTAAAGTCCTACCAGCATCAAGAGCAAGAACTAATCCACTAGTCACTATACCACTTAGTGAATTAGAAGGACTTATATTTATCCAAGAATTAGTAACCCCTGCGTAAACTCCCATTTTAGTTTCCTCTGTTAAATTCCATAACGGGACTTGAGAGCATTATAGTTTTGTGAGACTTCTGCTGCGGAGAGTGCTCTGTTGTATATTGAGACTTGCGGCATTCTACCTACAAGACCATATTGCGACCCCCTATCATCACCAATTTGTAAGGTGCTACTTTGAGGTGTCCTAGAAACAGAACTACTTGTCCCATCCACAACTCCATTTTTATAAAATGTTAAAGTTCCCCCGTTCACTAATGTAAATCCAACATAGTGCCAAGTATTGGTAGAAAATGATGTTGTTCCATAGATATCACTATTTGAAGTGGTATAAAGATTTTGTCGCAGATTTGTTCCGTTAGCAGTGCTACTCTTCAAAGCCCAATGAAAATCACTTCCATTTGGGTTGAACCATTTTGTCGCAATAATATTCCATTCGTTATTAAAAACGGTTGGGTAAATCCACGCAAAAATTGAAAAACTTCCTGCTGGTGGGATTGTATTGCCACACTGAGCAGCATCATTGAATCCATCAAAAACAATAGACCCACCATTCGCATTACTATAAGTCGGTCCATTTGTCAGTGTTCCAGTATTACCATTACCACTCAAATCAGTCCAAATGGTTCCAGAACCGGGATAAGACTTTGAGTTCGCAGCATCAAGTGCTAATACTAATCCATTCATTACCAGTGAAGGTGAGTGTGCTAATCCCACTTACATTACCTCCATAGGCATAGGAGCAGACCATTCCTCACCACTCAAAATCACCAAAATCTCCTCATAAGTATAAGGTCCTTCGGCACCTTCAATCTCTGCAACAAATGCAGGAACCTCACCATCCCATTTAACAAAGGTCTTGGTTTCATCTGTACTCTTACGCACAGTATCAATAGAACTCTCACACACCTGAGAGAAATCTACTTTTGGTAGTTCGGTGACTGGAAAAATAAGAAAGTTTCTATCAGAGTACATAATCGTTTTTTAGGTATTTATATTGAGAACCTGGAACGGAGGGCATTAAAGTTTTGTGAGACTTCTGCTGCGGAGAGTGCTCTGTTGTATATTGAGACTTGTGCTATGTTTCCATTTAATGGAGTTGCGCTAGTAACTCCACCCCCCATTAAAGTTGGCCTTCCAGTGCCAGACCAATCATTGCCTTGAGAAGATGCAGTTGAATAAAAACTTCCATTTCTATAGAGAGTAATATTATCCCCACTTCTTGTTACGGAAACATTAATCCATTCATTATTTGTTATTGGTATTGAGTTCAGTGTTGTAATATGATTTCCACCTGATGTTAAGATAGTAAATCCAGTTTCATAAACATTAGAAGCATTATATATTCCTGCATAAAAATATGTAGAATATCCACTACTATAATTATTATATGTTGTTATAATCGGATTAAATGAGTTTGTAGTTATTCTTCTTATCCATAAATTAATAGTAAAAGAATTTGTGCCAAAAGATAATAAACTATTATTTGATATTGATGCATAATCATCAACACCATCAAAAACAATAGACCCACCATTCGCAGCACTATAAGTTGGTCCATTTGTCAGTGTTCCTGTATTACTTCTACCACTTATATCAGTCCAGGTGGTTCCACTTCCAGGATAACTTTTTGGATTTGCAGCATCCAGTGCCAGTACAAGACCATCAGTGACTATACGAGGATTATAACTTATTCCCATTTCTTAAAATACTTATTGTTTCTCTTATAGTTATGTATATGTAATGAAACTCCTCATAGAGAGTTATGTCCTGATCTCTTTGTAAGAATTGTTGAAGTCTTTTGATCATTATACACATTTTTCATCGGTCTGTAAAGTTGAGGCCAAGTATCTCTGATAATGTCTGCGAGTTTATATGGAGTGTGTGGGGAAATCATAGTAGGGACATTAGAAAGAGGAACACTCCGAATAACTGGAAGATTATGAGGATGAGGAGCATTTTAGTTAGAGTACTTATTAGATAATCCATAATTAATGTGATAATCAACAAAAGTTTCTGATAGAGTGGTTCTCATATCCAAATCATAAAATAATCTTTTACCATCAAGTACAGCACCCCATCTTCTAAATGCCATAGATTTTTGAAACAACTTATTGTGAACACCGGTTCCCATTTCTTTTTGTTTTTTTCTCGCTTTCTCTAAATTTTTGGGGTCAAATGCTCCAGTACCATTTTTTCTATTAACTTCTACTCCCTTTTTACCTCTTACTATTTGTTTTTCCGAAGAAAAGAAACCTTCTTCTATAAGTTGTTTTTTTCTTTTTTTACCATTAGACGATTGTATATCCTTATTATAATATGCACTTCTTCCTGGGGTTATTAAAGTATCTTCCCTACATTTATAATCTTTAAAACATCCAACTTTAATATTTTTTGCCGCTTCTCCCCCTGATCTTGACCTGGATATTCTCGCTTCTACTGTATCTCCTATCATTTTATGATAAGCATATAAGTCAATAGAATTTCCATATGCCAAATATCTGTAAAAATGCACCAAACAATGTTCTGGAAAAGAGACTAATACTATATTATTGTCAATATACTTTCCACCAGAATGTCCTGGAATAATCCTATGCTTTTCAACATATCCAGATATATTTTTTTCCTTTTCTTTTAAATAAGAAATAAATTGTTCGTATATAGTATCCATAAAAGTTGAATTATTAAAAAAGAGGAAGTTTCCTTCCTCTTGGTATTTATGGTATTATTATATTTGATATTAAGTTATTTGTCAACCAATTTGTGGGGAAACCAGTGCTACTTGGGTAGTAGTAGAAATCGCAAGATCTAGCGGAAAATTGTGGCTATTTCTTTCGTGAACTACTTCCAATCCCAAATCTGCCCGGTTGAGAATGTCGGCCCAAGTAGGGACAACTCTTCCAGTATGATCAAGAATACTCTGGTTAAAGTTAAGACCGTTCAAGTTAGTTGAAGAAACTCCAATACCAAGAGCAGCGCACCAAATACCAATTACAGGCCAGGCAGCAAGAAAAAAGTGTAGTGAACGGGAATTATTAAATGATGCATATTGGAAAATAAGGCGACCAAAATACCCGTGTGCAGCTACTATATTATAAGTTTCTTCCTCTTGTCCAAACTTATACCCGTAGTTCTGCGATTCAGTTTCAGTAGTTTCACGGACAAGGCTACTAGTGACTAGCGAGCCATGCATACTTGAAAACAATGCACCACCAAAAACTCCCGCAACCCCAAGCATATGCAGCGGATTCATAAGAATATTATGCTCAGCCTGAAAGACTAACATAAAATTAAAAGTTCCACTAATTCCCAAAGGAAGTCCATCGGAAAATGATCCTTGTCCAATTGGATATACAAATAGAACAGCAGTTGCAGCTGCTGCAGGAGCAGTAAAAGCAACAAAAATCCAAGGACGCATACCTAGACGGTAAGAAAGTTCCCATTCTCTTCCAGCATAAGACCAAATACCAATAAGAAAGTGGAAAACAACCAATTGATAAGGGCCCCCATTATAGAGCCACTCATCAAGTGTTTGTGCTTCCCAAATCGGATAGAAGTGAAGTCCGATAGCATTAGAGGAAGGTACAACAGTTGCCGAAATAATATTATTTCCGTCCATAAGAGAACCAGAAACCATTTCTCTAATTCCGTCAATGTCTACCCCAGGAGCAGCGATCATAGCGATAATAAAGCAAGTAGTAGCAACCAACAATGTTGGAATACATAATACACCGAACCACCCCACATAAAGACGGTTGTTCGTAGAAGTCACCCAGGAGCAGAATTGTTCCCAGGCATTTGCGCCAGAACGGCGTGTAGCAATTGTAGCAGTCATTTAATTAAAAGGGTAAGTATAAATTCAGGGGGAACTGAACAAGTACAGTATATCCTACACCACCCTCCAGTGTAGGTATGAGAGATGCTTTACTTCTGATGATCTCGGTTACAGAAGATTAAGAAATGTCTTGATTCCTTAACATCTATTTATCATAGCACAGGATGCCGTTGCTGTCAAGATTTTTGTTGATGCAACTCTTCCTTTAATTTTTGAATTTCAATATTTTGCTCCTTAATTGCCTCAATCAAAAGAGCAATAAGATTTCCATAAGCAACAGATTTTGTTTCCAATCCATAAACAACTTCAGGAATTACTTTTTCAACTTCCTGAGCAATCACACCAATTTGATGTTGGCCACTATCAACTCGATCATATTCAACACCTCTGAGTGATAAGACCTTATCAAGTGCATTTGATATTGTTATTATATTAGTTTTTAATTTTTTATCAGAGTTTTCTGTTAATGTGCCACCAACAACCATATTTCCAGTAGATGGATTAAATGTAAGTTTTGTAGATGATACATTTAAAACTGAAATATTTCCTGTTGTAATACTAGTAATTCCAACATAAAAAGTTTGATTTGATGATGTATTATCAATAACATTTCCTGCTGATGTAGCATAAGTTGCTATGCCTGCTGTGTTGGAGTATTCAGAGAATGTAGAAACTCCAGATGTATTAGAGTAGGTTGCTATGCCTGCTGTGTTAGAGTATCCAGAGAATGTAGAAACTCCAGAAGTATTAGAGTAGGTTGCTATGCCTGCTGTGTTAGAGTATCCAGAGAATGTAGAAACTCCAGATGTATTAGAATATTCGGAAAATGTAGAAACTCCAGAAGTATTAGAGTATCCAGAGAATGTAGAAACTCCAGAAGTATTAGAGTAGGTTGCTATGCCTGCTGTGTTAGAGTATCCAGAGAATGTAGAGAAACCAGAAGTATTAGAATAAGTTGCTATGCCTGCTGTGTTGGAGTATCCAGAGAATGTAGAAACTCCAGAGGTATTAGAATAAGTTGCTATACCTGCCGTATTGGCATAAGTTGCTATGCCTGCTGTGTTGGAGTATCCAGAGAATGTAGAAACTCCAGAGGTATTAGAATAAGTTGCTATGCCTGCTGATGTAGCATAAGTAGCAGTACCACTAAATGTAGTAGCAGTAAC